>Ga0224558_1000065_pt1 | contig 116787 bp, 105 predicted proteins | sample 714S32024metaG_FD_180682 | JGI IMG/M metagenome (GOLD analysis project Ga0224558, IMG submission 180682) | Peat soil microbial communities from Stordalen Mire, Sweden - 717 S3 20-24 | ecosystem: Environmental > Terrestrial > Soil > Wetlands > Peat | place: Sweden: Norrbotten County, Stordalen... | reverse complement strand
GGGTGTGCATGAGGGAATTCTGATAGTCAGCCCCGGAAAAAACCTGGCTGCCGTTGGGCGAGTAGCGCACGCCTATCTGGTCCAGATAATTGGCCGATACCTGCACCAGCCGGGCATCGACAAGCACCTGCGCGGGTGGAACGTCCATCTCCTGGATCATCTTGCTGACCTGGGCAAAGAGATGGACGTTGGCCGTGACGAGCAGTGAACTGCTCGCTTCGTCGGGCACGACGCGCACCCGTCCCACCAAATCGCTCACGGGACGATCCGTGCTTGCAGCGGTCGAACCCGCCCCGGTTCGGCCGGCGGTGTCCGGCGGTCCGCCGAGCCATGAATAATAGGGTTCTTCCTTGACGACCTGTTCGAGGGAGAAGTCGTCCGCGGTAGGGGCGGTCTGCGAGCCTTGCTGTGTCTGCTGGTTTTGCTGAGGGGCGCCGTTTGGATTTTGCGGAGTGACCGGCCGCAGGGCCAGGGAACCGTTTCTGGCAAAGAGGATGTTGATCCGGTTGGCAATCTTCTGGGAGTTGCCAAAATTGAGCTTGATATGGTAGGTGGTGTCGCCCGCCGCCGACGGTTTGTCCAATTCCTTCACCACGGCGATCACCGCGTCGAGGTTCTCCTGCGAGTTGGCCGTGATGATGAGGGCGTTGGCCGCCGCCTCGCTGGTGATGCGGACCTTGCCGTACAACCGCCCGACGTCCCGGTCGCTCTGCTCCGAGGGGTAGAAGAGATCATAGTAAGTTCGCGTCGCCGATTTTTTGAGAAAAAGTTCGTTGAGGACGTCCTCGATGTCGCCCGCGCTGACGTTTTCCAGGTGGACAATCTTCGGCTCCAGACTGTTGTCCTGGAGCGGTTCATCCAGCGCGGCAATGATTTTGGCGATGCCCTCCATGGCGGCGGGTGGGCACTGCACCAGGATGGCGTTGCGGCGGCGGTCGGCCACGATCTCCACCTTTTTGGTGTCCTTCTGGTTGGAAGAATCGCCGGAGAAGTAATAGTAGGGGTAGCCGGAACCATTCTGCTGGTCCTTGCCCAGGTCCTGCAGTTGCTTGGCCACGTCCTGGGCGTCGGCGTTTTTGAGCACATAGGTTCTCATCACCTTCTCCTGGGCGTCGGCGGTGTCAAGAGAAGCCGCGAATTCCTGAATCTGCTTGAAATTGGCGGCGCTGGAAAGAACCATGAGGGAGTTGGCGTTGTCGCTGGCCGAGATTTCGATGAATTCCTTGGATTGCTTGCTGGTCAGTTTCTGGAAAAGCGGTTGGATTTGCTTGGCCAGTTCCTGGGCGTTGACATGCTTCAAGTTGATCGCCCGCAGAATGACATCCTCGTCTTTTGCAACGTCCAGGGCCGCGATCAGCCGGGCGGCGGCGGCCAGATTGTCGTTGTAATCGGTTACGATCATCAGATTGGCCCGCTCGTCTGATACAACGACCGCGTTTGTCGAGAGGACGCTCTTGAGCTTATCGGTCAGTTCCGCGGTGGGGACGTGAAGGAGGGGAAAGACTTTGATCAAACGCTGGTGGCCTCCGGGAACCGCCGCGTCGGCGGCCCCGATCAATTCGGGAGTCAGATTCATCTTCGACTCCTGGTCCGCCGGGACCACGAAGATGGTGTCGCTGGTTTCAACCGCGGCAAAACCTTCCATGCCCAGGGCGCGATAGACCATCGTGACCGCTTCCTGCCGGGTGACTTTTTTGGTGGCGACAATGGTTACTTGACAATGCGCCGCGGGATGTTTGACGACACTCTTGCCCGTGTTCTCGGCCAGCCACTGGAGGACCTGGTCGATTTGCATGTTCTGGAAGCTCAACTGGATCAAATCGGTCGGCAGTTTCTTGGGTTCTGCCGCCGCGCCGTCCGGCGACGCGTTGGTCGAGCCGTCGGGCGAATTGGTGGATGCCGCCGCCGTCGCGGGCGAGTTGGTGTCCGTCAAGGGCCGCGACGGTGCGTTGGTCGCGCTGGAGGGGGACGCGGTGGAATTGGCGCCGGGCGAAGCGGTCGCGGCATTGGTGCCGGCGCTTTTCTCCGCGCTCTGGGCGTGGATGAAGGACGCCGCACACCAGAGGAGGACTGCCGCCAGAGAGAGGGAAGTCATCCATGCGGTGAATTTCGATTTCAACTGCCGGCGTGTTAACGATTGCATTATTGTATCTCCTTTTATTTGGATGAAAGAGTCTGGTTGGTTGAGGCATTGTTGCCCGCCGCGTTCCGGGCGGACGCCGTTTTCGGCGGCGCATTGGTGGATGGGGAATTAGTCGAGGCGGAATTGGTGGATGGCGAATTGGTAGGTTTGGGCATAAGGCTTTCTCCGCCAATGCCGTTGAACAAAGTCAGTTCCTTCTTTTCCCCGTCTTCCTCGATGAGCACGCGGTTGACGCCGATGTTCAGCAGCTTGACCCCTCCCACAGTGTCACCCACTTTGCCCGATGCGATCTGCCCGTTGGTGGCCTGGATGAACGCCACCTGGTCGGCAATGCCATTCAAAGTCATGGGCACCCTCATGATAGCCCCAAAAACTTCGCTGTTGATGATGGCATCCACGCGGGCCTGGGTTTCGTGCGGAAGCTCGATTTTTTTCATGCCGCCTCCCCCGCCTTCGCCGGGCGGCCCGCCGCCCGTCATCCGGGCCATCATTTCCGGCGTCATGCCGGGCGGCAGACCGGGCAATGCCCCGGGCGGGCCGGCCCCGCGCAAACCCGCGCGGCCGGGGCTGGAACTGGAGTTGGTCTGGCCCGTGTCGCCTGCGGCGGGGGCGTTGGTTGCTTTCGCGATGAGATTGGTCGCTTTGACCAGATTGGTGACAGTGGCCGCGTTGGAGCCAGCAGTCGCATTCGTCGCAACAGTCGCATTCGTCCCATTAGTCCCGTTCGTTTTGAGCAACGCGACATTAGTGTCCTTGGGCGCGAGCTTGTCCGTTTGGTTGGTCGCCCCGGGCAACGTGGGGAGCGCGGGGATTTTCAGATGCGCCAGAGGGTCGCCGCGAAAGAGCCAATCGCCCAGTTGCCAGGCCAGCAACAGCGCCATGGCCAGACAGATAATCTTTAGCGGGCGTTCGAGGCGGTCAAACATGAGAGTTCTCCTGCTTTGGTTTCCAAGCGTCAAAATCCAGGACCACAATGGTCAGGTTGATCTTGATGCCATTGGGCATGCGGGCGTCGGAACTGATTTGAATGGAGTCAACAACAACGGGAAAGCCGATATGGTCCAGGTTATGGAGCAGGCGCATTACCGGGGCAATCGGACCGCTGCCTTCAAACTGGATGGAGCCTGCCTCCCTTGCGGAAACGCGGCCCGCCGTTTCGCGGATCGGCCCCACCGCCAATCCCTCGGCCGTCGCCGCCTTCTGGATGGCGGCGCTGGCCTCCGCCATCACGGAGGATCGGTTGAGCTTGATCGGGTCCATGCGGAAACGGTCCATCAGGTTGGTGGCCGTGGAGACTTTCTCCTGGTATGGCTTGATGAGGTCGCGCAGGTCCCTGGCCTGCTGAACCAGCTTGTCATAGGCCTGGCGCCGCGCGGTGAAATAGTTTCGCGCCACCGGGCCATAAAACAGCGCCAGGTATATGAAGACACAGACGGCGGCGATGCGGATGGTGCGCTTTTCCCGGGGGGTAAATTGGTGGTTCATTGCTGGGAGGTGGTTGTCGCGCGACCGCGCCGTCCGCCGCGCGGAGGAGACTCCGGGTTGTTCTGGCCGTTTGGAGGCGGTGCGGGCGCCGCCTCGGCGGAAGCACCCATGGGCTGGGCGGGAGGCGTTGTCACCGGCTCCGGCGGCGGCGCGCTCAATGCCGCATTGCCGACGCCGGAGTGGGATTCATCCGTTTTCTTGCCGGCGGGTTCCGCGGCAAGCGGTTTGCGCGCTTCCGCCGGTTTTAATTGCGCCGTCATGCGCACGGTCACGCGGCGGTCGGGCGATGGGGTCTGCTCTTCGACCACCACATCAGTGAACCAGCCGGACTCAATGAGCTTTGAGCGGAAATCGGTGACTTGCTGGGCGCCGGCCATCTTTAACCGGATGGAGAGTTCCTGGCGGCGGCCCATGGACAGGCCATCCAGACGCGTGCCTTGCGGGGCCGACTTGGCCAGCAGGTAAATCATGTCCAGGTAAGGAGGCTGGCTCTGCTTGAGGAACTTGAGAAAGTCCAGTTCCTGATCAATGGTGGCGAGCCGGCCGCGATCCGCTTCCAGCGCGGCCAGTTTCCGTTCCAGAAAGGGCCGGAGCACAATGGCTTGCGCGTAAGGGAAGAAGAGGGCGCCCAGGGCCAGCAACACCGCGGCGGCGGCCCATCTCCAGAGTGAAGGCGCAGCCGGCCTGGCCGCCCCCTTGCCTCCGGCCACTTCGAGGATCAGGGGAGGGGAGGCGCCGCCGGTCCCGATGGATTTGATCAGGCCGGCGATGGCGGCGGAAGGCCCCGCAACGGACGCCTGTTCGAGGCTCCGGCAGGTGACAGCGTCTCCCAAAGCGCCGGCCAGCAGCGGCGCCATCCGGGGATCGCGCGCGCTTTTTCCAGTCAAATAAATATTCCCGCCCGGCATCGCCGGCTGGATGGCTTTGGCCAGCGCGGCCAGCGCCGTTTCCGCGGCGCCTTGCGCCAATAGCCCCCGCGGGCCGAACGCCGTCCCCGGCTGGTCGAGCGACAGTTTGAGCTTTTCGGCGTCGTCGTGGCTGAGGGCCAGTTTTTCCTGGATGGCGCGGGTGACGCTCTCGCCGCCCCAGGGCAGAATGCGCACGGAGGCCGGAACACCGTTGTCAATGGAAAGCAATTCCGATTGCGCGCGCCCGATGTCCAGCACGGCGCAGGAGCCGGGCGGCGGGGGATGCAGTTCGGCCCGCGCCAGCGCCGCAAGGGTGAAAAGGGGGGCGACACCGCAGGCCGTCAGAACCCCGGCGTAATCCTCGATGACTTCCTTTTTCACGGCCACGACCAGCAAATCCTGCCGGGCCGGGCCGCCGTTGGCCGGGGGGATGGGCGGGCCGGCCGGCCGGCTGCCCCAGGCCAGTTCGTCGGGCGAAAGGGGAAACTCGCTTTCGATTTGCAGGCGCACAACGCGTTGCAGTTCGTCTTTGGACGCGGCGGGCAGATTCAGGCGGCGCATCGAAACGCCGCGGGCGCCGATGGCGCAGAAGGCCCGCCGGCCCGCCGCCCGGCCCTTCTTGCTGAGGAATCCGCGCAGGCTCAAGGTCAGTCTCTCGCGGCAGAGATCGGTCAACCGCCCGTTTTCACGGCGCTCGATGGGGAAGGCAAAGGAGTCATTGCCGCAAACGGCCTGGAGCGAGCTTTGGCCGATGTCAATTACAAGGGTCTCAGCGTTCATGGAATCGGCGCTTTTCATAAATCCTCCCGGTAACCCAGCGTTTCAATGTCGCTCCGCCCAATGTGGACAACGGCCTCGATGCGCTGGCGCGCGCCCGAAGAATTGATGATCCCCTCGGAAACAATGCGGAAGGTTTCAGACCGGGCCGTCACCAGCGGAACCACCTGCTTGAATACGGCGCGCGTCATGCCATCCACCTTGAGGAGCGCGGCCACGTTGCCAAAATAGCCGGTGGAACCGCGATAGTTGATGATCGCCTGCGCCAAGGCCCGATCGACTCCCGGCAAACAGATCAGAACATCAAGGCTGGCGGTGTTGATGTTGATCAATCCTTGCAGGTCTGTCCCACTGGCCAGCGTCAGGTCATCGGCGATTCGCTCAAACAGCTCCTGGCTGATCACCGGCGGACCCGAATTGCCCGAACCACCGGCGTTCCCGCCGCCTTGGTTTGAATTCTGCGCGGTGACAGAAAGCAGATCGTCCAGAGTTTGCAATTGGTTGCGGCTCCGGTAGGAGACAATCGCCTTGGCGATGTCCTGGGTGATACCGGGAACCGCCGAGAGCGCGGCTTCGTCAGCCGTCTGCGGGTTGACTCGGTCCTTGCCGGACGCGTTCACATTCTTGTCCGTGTCCGCGACAGTGAAAATGGCGTCCCAGCCCTGGGTGGGAGTGGAAGGCGGCTTGGAGGCGGGCTGGCCTGGGTCGGCCGGTTCCTCGTCGCTGTCCAGGAAGCCGTTCTGGTTCTGGTCGTTTCCCAGCAGCAGATCGGGTGTGACGCCGCGCACCATGAGGAGTTCGCGCACGGTTTGGAAAGGGCCGTTGCGGGCCAGATAGGGCGGCTGGAGGGACATGTAGTAATCCGAATTGGCTCCGCCCAGGGTCGAGGTGTCTTGGGTCGAGGTGTCTTGGGTGGCGGCGCTCCGCCATGCGACAATATCGGCGACGATGGCGGGCGTCATGCCGGCAAGGTTGGTGAGTTGGGCGGGTTGCGCGACGTTCACGTTGAGGCGGCTTTCTTCATCGCTGATTCCATATATGATGTCCCCTCCGTCCGCCTGGGGAGCGCGGCGGATGACCTGGAATTGGCCGCGGCCCAAAGGCACGCCCCGGAAATCCTGCGGGTCATTGTAAAGCGAGCCGGTGTGGTTCCGGGCCGTTTGCTGGCGCATGACAACGTCCTGATAAAGCAGCGCCTTGGCCCGCTCGACACCCGCCAGCGCCAGATAATGCGCCTGCACACGGTCGCCATAATTCTTGACAACCAGGAGGTCCATCCGCGCCGTGTGCAAAACGCCGATCACCAGCACGGACAACAGGACCATGCACCAGAGCACGCCGACCAGAATGGAACCTTTGCGCCTCATTCAGCTCATCCTCCCCCGGCGCCTTGGCCGGCTTGCGCGGAACTGGAACCATCTGAAGACCCTGACCCTCCGCCCGCGGCGGACGAGTCCGCCAACTCCAGCCGGACCACTGTCTGGAACACCAGGGGCGGCTCCTTTTTCTCCGTCGTTTTGTCCGTCGCCTTTTCCGGATTCGCATCCAGCATCAAAGTGATCCGCACCGCTTCGGGAAATCCGGAAAGATTGGGCGCCGCGACGGTCGTATATTTGAGTTTTTTGTTGACGGTCGCATCCCCCCAATTGTCGTACCAATCCAGTCCGTCATAGTATTCCAGCGTCAGGCCGCGCAAACCGCGCGCGATCTCCTCCCGGCTTCCGCCGGAGAGCGGGTCCGGGGCCAGATGCGGATTGCGCCTGCGAAAGAGGCTGAAGCGTTCGGAACCGCGCTCTTTGTCAACGAAATAGCTGACCTGGCAGTAATCCCCCTCGCCGGGCCGCTTCGGGGTGTAATAGTGGGTGGCGAAATCCAGGTTGTCCGCCTCCATCTCCCCGATGGCGCGCTGCTCTCCCACAAAGTCGAAATCCGGGCTGAGCGAGCAGGCCGAGCGCAGGTCCGCGCTCATCAACGAGAGCGCGACGCGCGCGCTTTGCAGAGCCTCCGTCCGCGGCTCGATCAACTTCTGACCGGCCACGCCCGCGCTGAGGCAAAGGTAGGAAGCCGCCAAAATTATGGACGCCACCGCCGCGCTAATGGTCAGCTCGATGAGTGTAAACCCGCCGCGCGCCCTCCCTGGCTTGAGCCGTGGCAATTTCTGTCGTTTTTGGACGGTTCTCCTCATTGCCCCCTCTTGTTTCGCTTCTTCGCCTTGTCCAGTTCCATCTGCTTGAGCTTGGCGTCGCTGGCGCTTGAGCCTGGATAGTCCGAATCAAAAAGCAACGTGGTCAGTTTGTAGAGGCTGGCTCCCGACTTGGAATCCTTCACGACCACATCCACCTGATGAAGGCCATCCAGAGCGGCGGGAGCGACGGTTTGCTCCCACGCATATTTGGGGAAGCTGTCCCCAAAGTCCCCCGTCGTGGTCTCGTCCGTCAAAACCGCGCCAGCCCGCAATGTCTCAATCTGGCTGGCCGCCAGCGTCACGACGGTCGTTTGGACCTCGGAATCCTTGGTCGATGCCAGGGCGGTCGTGATGCCATGCGTGAGGGCGACCAGCGCCACGCCCATGATCAGAATGGCGCATAAGACCTCAATCAGAGAAAAACCGCCGTTGTCACTCCGGGCGCTCATGGGTGTTCCATCGCCGTGATCTGGACGCGCGAGGTGATGGGGTTGACGCGCAGGGCCAGGCGGAAGCCATCGCGGTCAGCCAACACGATCCGGCGCGCGTCCGCCGTGCCGTCCGGATAAAAAGTGACGCTCTCTTCCGGCGTGGCGGACGGAGCAACACCCGGGTTCCCGGAGTTCGCGGACGGTTCCCCGCCGGCCTCACCGGACGAATCTCCTTCCGCATCCAGGAAACGGATGGAGATGCGGGAATCGAGCGTTCCCGATCCGCCTGGAACATCCGCCACGCGGTGGAATTCCGATCCGCCCCGCGCGCCGCGCTCCAGGAAGTAGCGGCGCTTGACACTGTCAAGACTAATCCTGTGAGGCCGGTTGACGGAAATGGCGCGGCTGCTGGCCACGTTGAAGGCCCCCGCCAATTCCCGGCTGGTCGAGCGCAGAAGGGCGTCTTGAAATGTCCCGCGCATTTCGGCGACGATCGCCACGCTCATGATGCCGATGATGACCACCACCACCAGCATCTCCACGAGCGTGAAGCCTCTGCGTCCGCCGCCGCTGTCGGGCTCGCAACGCATTTTACCAGTTTCCAATCTCCGCGCCTTCGCCGCCGTTGGCCTTGTCCGGGTCTCTGGCCCACAGGTCAGGCCCGGTGGTGTGATGGGTGCCGGGATATTTGTATTGATAAGGCTGCCCCCACGGATCGGGACGGAGCATCTTGACGTAGGGGCCGCGCCATTTTCCATCGTCGTTGGCCGGTTTGTCCACCAGGGCCTTCAAGCCTTCTTCGGTCGAGGGATAGGCGTCCATCTGGACATTGTACCTTTCCAGGGCGGAATCCAACTCGGCTATGTTCGCCTTGGCGGTGGCGACTTTCGCGTCGTGGGTTGTGCCGACGAATTTAGGGATGATGGTCGCGGCCAGGATGCTGATGACGATAACCACGACCATGATCTCGACGAGGGTGAATCCGCCGGCTGATTTTTTGAACGCGCGTGTTTTCATGTTCTTATTTCTCAAGGGCCTGACTCATGTTGAAGATCGGGAGCAGAAGCGCAATGACCATGAAGCCGACCAAAGCGCCGACCACCAGAATCAAGGCCGGCGCGAGCAGGGAAACGAGCGTCTTGGTGCGCGCCCGCATGTGGCGTTCCTCGATGTCGGCCACTTTGAGGAGCATCTCAGGCAGCATGCCCGATTCCTCCCCCACACTGATCATCTGCACAACTGTTTTTGGGAAAATGCCCAGCTTGCGCAACGGCGCGGCCAGGGAATCGCCGCCGCGGGTTTCCTCCGCCACCTGCGCGATCAATTTTCCCAGCACGAGATTGCCAATGGTGTTCTCGACAATTTTCAAGGCTGGCAGAAGCGAGACTCCGCTCTTGGCCAGCGTGCCCAGCGTCCGCGCAAACCGGCTCAATGCCGCCGCCCGATAAACTCCGCCTAATACCGGAAGCGAGAGCTTGAATCCGTCCCACTTCTCCGCGCCTTTGGCAGAACGCAAGTACCAGCGCAGGCCGGCCGCGGCCCCTGCCAATCCCAGCAAGAGCGGGACCCAGTAATCCTGGACCAATTGGCTTGCCCGAAGCAAAATCACCGTCGGCAAAGGCAGCGTGGTCGCCATTTCCGTCAACATGCTGAACAGTTTGGGCATCACCACCGTCAGCAGGACCGCCACCGTGACCACGCCAAAGCAAAGGACGAAGACCGGGTAGGCGACCGCGGCCACCACTTCGCCGCGCAATTCATCATCATGCTCCAGCAGATCGGCCAGGTCGGTCATCACTTTGGGCAGGACACCGGCCTCCTCGCCCACCCGCACCATGCTGATATACAATTTGCTGAACAGTTTGGGATGTTCATCCAGCGCGGCGGAGAAGGCGGCGCCTTTTCGGACCGAATCGGCGATTTTCAGGACGATCACCCGCAACGCGGGATTCTCCTCCTCCTCACCCAGCCCGTCCAGCGCCTGCGGAATGGGTATCGCCGCGCTCAGAAGCGCGCCCATCTCACGAGTGAACGCCGTGACGTCCTTGCCCGACACCCGGCCGGCCACGCGGATTCCCCCGGCGCGCTGCCGCGGCGCCAACGCCGGCTGCGCCGCGCTATCCGGGGCAGGGGCGCAGCTTTCGAGGACGGACGGAAAAAGCCCCCGCGCGCCCAGGATTTGCAGGGCGGACTTGCGGTCCGGCGCCTGTATCTGACCTTTGACGGGAGGGCCGTTTAACTGGGTTGCCTGGTAGCGGAAGGCATTCACTCCAGGAGGTCTCCGGATGACACGCGCACAATTTCCTCCAGGCTTGTGATGCCTTGGGAGGCTTTGAGCATGGCATCTTCGTGCATCGTCATCATGGTCTTCTGCGCCACCGCTTTGATTTCCGCATTGGACCGTTTTAGCAGGATCAATTCCCTCAATTCAGGGCCAATGACCAGCAGTTCAAAGATGCCGACCCTGCCCCGGTAGCCGGTGTCGCGGCATTCCTCGCATCCGCCGCCTTGGTAAAAAACGCCTTCCACCCGCCGGGCGCCCATCGCATGGAGCTTGTCGCTGATGATCTTGGGCACCGGGGCCGCCACTTTGCAGAGGGGACAAATTCTGCGCACCAGACGCTGCGCCAAAACTCCCTCAAGCGATGAGGAAATCAGAAACGTCTCGACCCCCATGTCCACCAGACGGGTGACAGCGCCGGTGGAGTCGTTGGTGTGGAGTGTGCTGAAAACCTGGTGGCCGGTCAGCGCGGCCCGGATGGCGATTTCCGCCGTTTCCGAGTCGCGGATTTCTCCCACCATGATGACGTCGGGGTCCTGTCGAAGAATGGAGCGCAAGCCGTTGGCAAAGGTGAAATTGCGGCTCGGCCGCACGGGAATCTGGGCCACGCCCGCCAGTTCGTATTCCACCGGGTCCTCGATGGTGACAATTTTCTTTTCCGGCGCGTATATGCCCTGGAGAATGGAGTAAAGCGTGGTGGTCTTGCCGCTGCCGGTGGGGCCGGTGGCCAGAAAAAGGCCATGGGGCTTCTCCACAAGCCGCGCCATCATATCCGAGCGTTCCTGATCCAGACCCAGCTCCATTGGGGTCAGCAGCCGCGCGTTTTTCTCCAGCAGCCGCATGACGAGGCTTTCGCCATAAATGGTGGGCATCGTGCCGACCCGGATGTCCACGCGGGCGCCCCGGTGGTTGATCTGGATATGGCCATCCTGAGGCATGAACCGTTCGGCAATGTTCATGTCGGCCATGATCTTGATGCGGGAAACCAGCGCGGCATGAAGGTTCTTGGGGGGTGGCGGTTTCTCCTGCAATAGACCGTCAACGCGATAGCGCAATTGCAGTGTTTCCTCAAAGGGCAGAAGATGAATATCGCTGGCCCGCTCGCGCAGGGCGGTGGAAATAATCAGGTTGACCAGATTGACCACCGTCGGCTCGTTGGCCATCACTTCGATGTCGTGCGCGCTCTTCTCCGGGGCCGCGCCGGCGGCCGCCGGCTCGAGGTTGTCGATCATCTGCTCGACCGTCACCTGGCAGGATTGGGCGATCTTTTCCAGCAATTCGGCCCCATCGACCGTCTGTTCCTCCACTTCCAGCCCTGTCAGGAGCCGGATGTCCTGGATCACCCGCTGATTTCCCGGAGCGGCCGTGGCGATCACGATGACCCCGCCGCCCATTTTCACCGGCAGAACGCGGTGGCGCTGGATGAATTCGGCCGGCAGCGCGGCCACGGCGTCGGCGTCCGCTTCCAGACTCGCCTTCACCGCCGCCGAAGCCGGGTGGACGCCGTTATCAGCCGTGTGCGCTCCCGGCATGCTGCTCAAATCCTGCATAAAAGGACACCTCTCGGATAAGGAAGTTAGACACTGCCAGCCCGAAATAGTTTCAATCAAAATCCGTGAAATCGCCGAAACCCTCAAACGATGCCGCCAACCTTCATGCCCCCTTATACCGCCCGCGCAGCCCGCCCGTCAAACATATCCAAACGCGGGTGGGGGGTCAGGGCGCATGACAAAAATCTTCACCTTCCTGGTAGGGCAGAGCTGCCGCTCTGCCCTGAATTCTTGGGCGGCGCAGCAGCACCGCCCTACCGACGGCGTGAAGATTCTTGTCATGCACCGCGGGGTCATTTCCAAATATTTCGCGGCGAGAGCTGCGCCCGTTCCCCCGGCACACCCAAGCGCTTTGCGTGATTCCGAGGACTGACCGGCGGCTCATTCCCTTTAGACGAGAATTTCTGTCGGCCAAATGGCGGCAACTCCGCTTTACAACCGCCGGTTACACCGATAATCTCTGTTGATTTCATAATGGCCTTTTGGCAACCAGACGCGGTGATTTAATGCAACGGCATGAGCAAATTGCTTGAAGCGCGTGAAAACGAAGTCGCGTTCTGCGCGGACGTCAAATCATGAGCGGACGCTTTATTTGCCTCGCGTCCAGACTGGCCATTTTCGCACGCGAAAATTGAGCAACATGGAACTGGAAACTACAGACGCTCCGACCCGCGTGTTTTCTGCAAAGGAAGCCAAACTCCTGTTCTCGCCGGCGAAGTGAAACTCCCTGGAACTCCGGAGGGCCGCAGTCCCTTCGACCCGTCATTGATGCAGGTGGACCGACCAGTTATCCGCGCCAGCGATTTGGATCGGGTCGTCCTTTGGGTCAATGAACCGCTTGCCGCATTGGGACATTCCTATGCTGCCAAGTATATCCGTTGGGGTTCCAAGCAAACTTTCGCCTCAAATAAATCCAAAGCTGTGCCAGTGCCGCTGCGGGCATCTTGTGTCTCCCGACCACTATGGTATGACGTGACCAAAGACGAAATAGGAGTTGCCTTCTGGCCCAAGGCTCAAAAATACCGTCACATCGTCCCGGCAAATCCCGAAGGTTTAATGGTTGCGGCCGGCTGTTATGATGATGCAAATATTTTGTGATTAAATGTCTTGCATAATGTAATGTTTGTGGTATGGTGATCGCAGTGGCTGAGGGCGTTTTGTTCTTTGAAAGGCTGCGGATTGGGGCGTTTGAGCGGTGAACCCGTTTGGACCACGCCATGCCCCGGTTGACGCGGCTGTTTATCCTCCTTCGCGCGGAGCGCTGGCCTCGTTTCCGGCCCGCCGTCGTGAGGCGATGGAGATAACCGCGGATTTCACGGATTTCACGGATAAAGAGTTCCCATCCGTGTCCATCCGTGAGATCCGTGGTTAAGTCCCTTCCTCTGCGCCTACGATTTGCGCGAGATGGACTGTTTTGCCTTGTTGGGCTGGTGATCTGGAATTTCACCCTCTGGCACCCTCTGGCACCCTCTGGCAATTTAAAAATCCGGGTATTGCGGGTTAATGCAGATCACACTCTCATGCACCCTTATGCACCCTTGTGCACCTTAATTATCGCGTTTTCGATCCCTCACCGCGAAGTCGCGGTCGGAAAGTTAACGATAAAGGGGGTTCGGTAATCGTCGAAGGCAGGTGGCTTGGACGCATCCTATTCGCACCTTATTTGTTTGCGGGCGGGAAAAACCAAGGCGCGTCAAGGCGCGTCAAGCCAAATCAAGGTAAATACCCCTACCCTTCCCACCCCGCCCATGACAATAGGCTTCCCATGAGGAGCCCCCCAGTGCTTATCGAAACGGGGGCTTCCTTCACCGAACAGGTGAGGCCGGCAGGCCGACGCTCGGTGCCTTCTGCCGCCGAATCGGCTCGGCAGGAGCTTCGCCATGGATTGGGGCTCTTTGGGGCGCGCCGGGTCTGGCTTGCAAAGTTGGCGGTGTTTGATACTTGTGGAGGTTGATTGGATGAAGAGGATAATCTGCCTAATTGCGGTTTTTGCGGTTTTTGCGGTGAAGCGACCGGCCTTGGCGCTGCCGAGGCTGGAGGCGTCGCATGTGACGCTGGATTATGTGGCGAAAAAGGCGGAGTTGCGGGCGCGCAAGCCGTTCAGGTCGCCGCGCGCGGATTTGCCCGCGTTTTTGAGCCGGATGACTTACGACGAGTACCGGGAGATCGAGTTCCGGCATGACCGGGCGTTGTGGGCTGAGGAGGGGCTGCCGTTCCGGATGGAGTTTTTCCACCTGGGCTATCTTTATCAGGAGCCGGTCCACTTGAATGAATTCACGCTGACACATGTGCAGCCGGTGCGATTTGTGCCGGATTTTTTTGATTACCGGTCGCTGAAGCTGCCGGAGGAAATCCCGGCGAACACCGGGTATGCGGGATTTCGGGTGTTGAACCAATTGAATTCGAGCGGGAAGTGGGACGAGTTGGGGGCGTTTCAAGGGGCGAGTTATTTCCGGCTGCTGGGGCAGGGTCAGGTTTACGGGATGTCGGCCCGCGGGCTGGCGCTGGATTGCGGGGAAGACGGCAGGCCGGAGGAATTTCCGATTTTCACGGATTGGTGGCTGGGCAAACCGCAGCATGACGACGAGCAGCTCCTGGTGTACGCGCTGCTGGACAGCGTGAGTTGCGCCGGGGCCTACGAGTTCCGGATCAAACCGGGAGCAACGACGGTCGCGGAAGTGGAGGCGGTGCTGTATTTCCGGGAGCGTCCGAACGTTGTGGCGTCCGACGCGCAGCGCAAGCCGCTGGCGACCATCGGCTATGCGCCGGTGACGAGCATGTTTTGGATCGGGAGCGCGTCGGAACGGAAGTTCGACGATTACCGGCCGGAAGTTCACGACAGCGACGGGATGTTGCTGCACCAGGAAAGCGGGGAGATGGTGTGGCGTCCGCTGGTCAACGGGACGGCGCTGAGGCACCAGGTATTCGCGGCAAACAACGTGAGAGGTTTCGGGTTGTTGCAGCGGGACCGGAATTTCAATCATTACCAGGATTTGTTCCACGCCTACCAGAATGTCCCCAGCGTGTGGGTGGAACCGCACGGGAACTGGGGCGGAGGCGACGTGCATCTGGTGGAATTGAGCACGCAGTACGAGGGGCTGGACAACGTGGTGGCGTTCTGGGACCCGGCGGCCAAGCCGGGGCCGCTGCAGCCGCTGCGATTCGGCTACACGCTCTACTGGACGCGGGAGACGGATATGACGCTATCGACCAACCAAGTGGTCTCCACGCGGGTGGGAGCGGACCCGCGGGACCAGGCGCAGCGGCAATTTGTGATCGACTTTAATGTGCCCAAAATGACATCGGAGGAGGACCCTCCGACGGCGGCGGCGAGTTGCGGGGAGGGCGGGATGGTGACGCAGGCGCAGGTGTTCTGGAACGCGGCGGACAAGACGTGGCGGGTGATATTGAACGTGTTGCCCAAGGCCGGCTCGCGACAGCCGGTGGACGTGAAGTGCGCGCTCAAGAAGGGGGAGGAGACGGTTAGCGAGACGTGGAGCTACCGTTGGACCGCGCCATGAACGCAACGGCCAGGAACAACACGCCGGGAAAGTTGGCGGGCCGGCCGCTGGAGGAATGGAACGGGGCCTACTCGAAGGTGGAAAGCTATTTTCACGCTTTGCGGATGAATAACAGGGTCTTGCTGGGGCAGTTGGTGGCCCGGGTGCTGGAGCGGGCAATGGAGAGGTCCGACGCGGAGCCGCAACGCTCGGCGACGGAGCTGGCCGTGGAGGAAATGGACCGCCTGGTGAACGAATGGTTCGCGCAGGTGTTGCAGGCGCCGCCGGCCGGGGCGGAGATGCTCTCGACGCGGGGGCGGATGGCGCTGTTGCTGGCGGACATGCCCGGGCGGTGGCAGGACCAGTTTCTGCGTCCGGGGCCGTGGCCGGAGGAATTCGTGGTGGCGATGCGGGAGGGGTACCTGAGGGCGGGGCCGGATTTTCAACTGGCGAAGATGACGCCGCGCCCGCTGGACCTGGGGCCGATCGCGACGCTGACGAGATGGAGCCGGTTGCCTTACGTGAAAATGGCGGCCAGTTGGGTATTGTTCGGGGCGCTGCTGGTGCTGCTCTTTTACCTGACCCACCAGTGATGCCTTCCACACCGCCGACAGCCGGCGCCGGCACAGGCCAGGCGCAGCGCACGCATATCGAGCCGATGCCGCGGGTGCGGCGCGGCTGGCGGGTTTTTTTATTTTACTCTTCGGCGGTGCTGTTGACAGGGCTGGTGTCGATGCTCTTTGCCGATCTGCTGTGGCGGACGGGCTGGTCGCTGGCTGGGGTGGTGCTGTTGTGCCTGTTCATGGTGTTGTTTTTGGTCATCGCGGTGGGGTGCATGCACGGGGTGTATGGGTTCATGGCGCGCCTGAGCGGGGACCGCCGGCTGACGGGCCTGAAGGAATATCGCGGGCAAAACATCAAGGGAGTGAGCACGGCGCTGGTGTTTCCCGTCCACAACGAAGAAGTGGCGCGGGTCTGCGAGGGGTTGCGGGCGACGTACGAGTCGCTGGAGAAGACGGGGCGGCTGGGCAACTTCGATTTTTACATATTGAGCGATTCGACGGAGGCGGACAAATGGGTGGAGGAGGAGCAACGGTGGTTTGATTTGGTGCGGGACCTGGATGCTCTGGGGCGGATCTATTATCGCAGGCGGGTGACGAACGAGGGGAAGAAGTGTGGGAATATCCGGGACTTTCTAAGCACGTGGGGGGCGCGTTACCGGTATTTCGTTGTATTTGACGCGGACAGTGTGATGAAAGGGGAGACGGTGGTGGAATTGGTGAAGTTGATGGAGGCGCATCCGCACGTTGGGCTGGTGCAAACGGTGCCGGCGCTGGTGAACGCAAGGACGCTGTTCGGGCGGATGGAGCAATTTGCCAACCGGCTTTACGGGCCGATCTTCATCACGGGGCTGAATTTTTGGGCGCAGGCGTTCGGGAATTACTGGGGGCACAACGCGATCATCCGCACGGAGGCGTTCATGCAGCACTGCGACCTGCCGCAGTTGCCGGGGCGGAAGCCCTTTGGAGGGCAGATATTGAGCCATGATTTCGTCGAGGCGGCGTTGCTGCTCAGGGCGGACTGGGAGGTGTGGCTGGCCTACGACCTGGAGGGGAGCTGGGAGGAGGCGCCGCCGACGATGATCGAGGCCGCGCGGAGGGACCGGAGGTGGTGCCAGGGGAACCTGCAGCATTTCATGGTGGTGTGGGCCAAGGGGCTGAGGGGATTGAGCCGCCTGCACCTGGCGCAGGGGATTCTGAGTTACCTGGCGGGACCGCTGTGGTTGTTTTTCCTCTTGACGTTCAACTGGATGCTGTGGTCCGAGAGCCGGACGGGACTGTCGCGAATCACGGTGCGGCCCTGGACTCCGTTCCTGCGGGTCAGCGGCACGGAGCACGCGTTCCTCATCTTTGTAATCTGCATGGCCGTGCTGTTCCTGCCCAAGGTGCTGGCGTTGGCGGACCTGGCATTGGACAGGGAGCGCCGGCGGGCCTTTGGCGGGCTGACCAACGCCACGGTCAGCGCCATCGCGGAGACGGCCTTCTCCGCCCTGCACGCGCCGTTGCAGATGCTGTGGCACTCGAAGTACGTCGCGGAGTCCCTATTCCTGGCCGGGGTGTCGTGGGGACCGCAGACGCGGACGGCGGAGGGGACGAGTTGGCTGGAGGGAGCGCGGGCGCACTGGGGCCACACGGTAATCGGATTGGTTTGGGGCAGTGCGATTTGGCGGCTGGACCATCCGACGTTCTGGTGGTTTATGCCGGTGATGGCCGGGATGGTGGTGAGCATTCCGTTGAGCGTATTGACCAGCCGGACCAGCCTGGGCGAGCAGACGCGCCGCGCTGGGCTCTTTCTCTCGCCTGAGGAAACCGCTCCTCCGCGGGAACTGGCCGCGCTTCGGGCGCGAATGGCGGCTGAGGCGGCGGACGGGCAGTTGACGCCGCGCGGCGCGGATTGCGGGCTGGCGGACGTGGTTCTGGACCCGTACGTCAATGCCATGCACGTCACGCTGTTGCGGGAAAAAGGGCAGAATCCGGCTTTCGCGCGCGCGCTGTCCGACCTGGGCGTGGGGCGGCCGGAGGTGAGGGCGTTGTGCGAGAAGCTGCTGGCGGAGGGGCCGGAGCGCCTGGGGCGCCAGGAGAAGCTGCTCATATTAAGCGATGCCGAGCAACTGCCGTGGCTGCATCGGCAGGCGTGGCTGCGTCCAAGCGCCACGCTGGCCCGCTGGTGGCAGGGCCAAATCCGGGAATATGCCCGGTAGGGGAGGCCACGTCCGCCTCAGGCCGCGGTTGATCCTGCTTCGGAGCGGCCGTCGTTTACGCCGGCGGCAAATCCCCCCAAGCGACCGGCACGGACAGTTTTTTGCCAAAGCGATTGAGGTACTGGAGTTGTTTGTTGGCCAGCCCGTACTCGTGGACCAGGCGCGTGATCTTGACGTCGTAGCAGCAATACTCGGCGATCTCCAGCAGTTTGCCTTCCCGGAACCAGCGAAGGGCCTGCGTTCCTTCGGCGGTCTTTTCCACCCCCAACGTCGCTGACGCAATCGAGTCCAGGGAGAGGCGATGGTGCAGGGACTTCTCCAACTCCGCAAGCATGTCGAGCGAGGGCACCTGTTGGGCGTCAAAAAACGGGTTGTGGCCGGCCAGCACCTCGTAATCGAAGCGCAACGTATTGAAGCCGACCACCAGGTCGGCCCGGCGCAACTCCTCTATGAGCGCGTTGACCTCCTGCTCGCCGTAAATCCTGTATTGGCCTCGAGCGGTGCTGTAGGTCACGCCGATGCTCATCCGCATGTCGCGGATTCTGTCCCACCCGCCGACTTCGTCCGCGGACTTCTGGGTTTCGAGGTCAAAATAGACTGTGTTCTTCATCGCGCCGGATTCGAGGCGGCTTTATATCCCGCCGCCGCCGAATTGGAAGTTTTTTCGCGCCGCCGCCGCCATTCCGGGCGGCATCTCTTCGGACGAAGTGATGCCCCTTGAATCCGGGCATTGCATTCCGGCCGCTTTCCCCGCAATCTGGAAAGGTGATCCGATTGGTTTTATTTGATATCGACGGCACGCTTGTCCACACGGGCGGGGCCGGGGTAAAGGCGTTTGCGCGGGCGCTTGCGAGTGAATTTGGGATTCAGGACGGAACCGGGCAGGTGAAGTTCGGCGGACGGACGGATGTGTCGCTGGTGCGCGAAATATTCCGCAACGAGGGGATCGAGGCGTCGCCGGAGAATTTCGCGCGTTTTTTTGCGGCCTATGTGTCGTGCCTGCGGGAAATTATTGTTGGCTGCAAAGGCGGGGCCTGCCGCGGGGTCCTCCCGTTCCACGACGATCTGGCCGCGCGGCCCCAGCCGCCGCTTCTGGGACTGCTGACCGGGAACATCCAGCAAGGCGCGCGGATCAAACTCGAACGGTTCCAATTGTGGGAGAAATTCCCCTTCGGCGCGTTCGCCGACGATCACGAGGAGCGCGACCAGATTGCCGCCATCGCCCTTCAACGCGGCAGCCGGCGCTTGGGCGGGCCGTTGCGCGGCGACGAAGTGCTGGTCATTGGAGACACGCCGCTGGACATTCGTTGCGGCCGATCCATCGGGGCCAAAGTCCTGGCCGTCGCCACCGGGGGCGCGCCGCTGGAGGAATTGCGCGCGCATCAGCCAGACTGGGCCGTGGCTGATTTGTCGCAAGTCTCCGCCGCGGAAGTCTTGGACGGGGCTTGATCAGTGCGAATGGGGACGCCCGGTGCCGCACATGCCGCAGGAACCCGGATTGCCGGAGCATCCCGCCGGCTCCGAAGATTCGCCGCCGCCCGAAGCGAAGACCGAGAGCTTCTTCACCAACTTCTTCGATCCGCACTTTGGACAGGCGGTTCCCTTCCATTTGCTGGTTCGGACCAGGATTTCGCTGTCGGTCCCACATTTCCCGCAATGAAACTCATAGATCGGCATACACCCAGCATAGCCATGCGAAGGGTTCCCCGGCAACGGGAAAAGCGCGCCAATCAACCTGCCAGAGCGCCTCTCAATTCTAAAAAGCCGTCACACCGTAACATTTGTTGATAATCAAACACTTAACCCGCCAGACCTTGACTGGGCTTGATTTACCTTGATCGTCGCCAGGGTTGGATAAGCCCGCGACCGGAATCCATGTTGCCACCATTTGCCAGGATGGCGAGCCGGAAACGAGGCCAGCGCTCCGCGAAAAGGCGGACCTGTCCTCCGTGGCGCTCCGCGCGAAGGAGGATAAACAGCCGCGTCAACCGGGGCATGGCGTGTTCTAAACGGGTTCACCGCCCAAACGCCCCTCAGCCACTGCAACCACAATACAACAACACTTGCATTATGCAATATCTCTGACCGCAAAATCGTTACATCATCATAACAGACTGCAATTCAGGCTTTTGCAGAAGTGAACAAATTATTGGGCGGACGCTCGCGCGTGGGCGGAACACGCTGAAACCGCAAAATGTCGAATGCTTGGATGCGAACCCAATGCGCTGCTCCTCGACAGGGAAGGCTTCACTCCCATCGACCGCAGCAGACAGAACACGGGAAATATGGGATGAAATTGACCTGAGGTCCTTGCCTGCGCTGTCTTATGCGACCCTGTCGAGCGACCGGCTCGAACCGCTCTGCGAACCGGCCAAATTGTTCTGTGAATAGGCGTTATTGGGGTCTGAAGCCGCGGCGGTGGTTTGGGTTGAGCCGGCATGCCCGGAGCTCTTTTTGGCAGCCTTGGCTTGCGCCTGCTGGATTTCGATTTGAATCATCTGAGCCTCCAACTCCAATTCCTGAATGACCTGCTGTTTGGTTTTGGAGCTGTCTTTGCTCTGGTTTTCTTTCTGAATTTCTTGTTGGACAGTTTGCAGTTGCTTTTCGAGTTCGGCCACCGTGGTCGTGCTTGAAGTGGACACGGTGGAAGAAATGCTGCTGGAAACGGAGGAAACATTCATAGGGTGACTTTCATGACAATTTTAATCTGCAAAGAAGGAGTTTAGATCAAGGCGCTCAGGGCGCTGGCGGTGGATGAGGACGTGGATGCGAGCGTGCCATCCGCAGAATACGTGCCCGAATTGGACGCTTGGAAGGGCGTGTTTTTGTTGAGGTAATCCTTTAGATCAGACAGAATGCTTGTGGCGTCTGTGGTATTGTCGGATGAAAGCGCGCTCTGGAGCGATTGGAGATAGCTGGTGATTTGGCTGCCAACGCTCGAACTGCCGCTGCTGCCGGTGGAACTGCCGCTGCTGGAACAGGAGTTTGGCGCATCGGAAAGAACATCCGATATCAGGGTGGAGGCGTCCGACGTATCACCCGATTGCAAGTCACTTCCCACTGCGTCGAGCGCTTTCTCCAGCGGGTTTTCGGAATTGGACGAGCCATTCGCTGAACTGGGACCTTGTGGCGGCGGATTTGCCGCGAGATAAGTGTTTAAATTCGATAAGACGCTCTGGGCCTTCGACGTGTCTCCGGAAGAGACTGCGCTTTGAATGGATTGGAGATAGCTGGTAATTTGGCTCCCAACGCTTGAACCGCCGCTGCTGCCGGTGGAACTGCTGATGTCGTCTGAAGAAGCCGGCGCGTTGGAAAGAATGCTTGATAAAAGGCTTGCGGCGTTGGACGTGTTTCCGGATGTCAAGTCGTTTTCCAACGAACTGAGGGCATTATTCAGGGGGTTGGATTTTTTGGACTTGTTGGTTTGGGTCGAACTTGCGGCGGTCAAATAATCAAGAGATGAGAGGTTGGATACGGTCATAGCAGGATTCCATTCAGTGATTTGCACATGCGGACGGCGTTTAGCCGTCTTTCAATTTGCGTCTGCGTTGGCGCTTGGCGCCATTTCTGCAATGCTCTGCACACCCGGATCGGGTGATCCAGATCACTCCCGACCATATATCGGACAATGATGGCGAAACTTGAGCGGCGGTCTGGACACCGTGGAAAAGGGAGGGGGGATCAGTAAACGCAAGCGATTTCCTCACTCAAGGTTCGCATCGTCCGCTCACTTGGGAGTGACCTGTGCAGGCAATGCCTTTCAAGCGGAGCCTGTTTGCGCACCAACCCCCCCTCAGGCTGATAGTGCAACAAACTGGGAACAATCCGCCATTCAAATGGGATAAAACGCCCGATAAATGGGATGAAACATATAGGCAACAGAAGAAAGCCCTTGTACACTTGCCAGCGACTGAAGAAGGCGCGACGTTCAACGGATGAAACATACGATGCTAACAGCCGCGGCCATCTGTAAACCGGGCGACGGTTTGCCGGTGCGAACAACACCCTATTGGGTGATGATCTCGGCCTTTTGGGTGATGATCACTCTGGCCACGGCATTGCAAGATTGGCTCACGCTACAGGGAGATTTCATGCCAGCGCTGCGGTTTGCCGCCTCAATGTGGCTGCCTTGGGCTTTCCTCACGCCGGGCATTGTCTGGTTTTCGACCACATTTCCGGTGGAGCGAGACCTTTGGCAGTGGCGCCTGGCCGCACATTTGGGCGCTTTTGCTCTTATTACCGTTCTGTTCGGCCTCATAAGTTACTGGGCCGGGCCGCCCCCGTTTCATTCGCCGGCCGGCATCTCCCGTGTGGGACCGCCACTTTCCCACTTGCCTGACAGCCCGCCAACGGAGCCACCTCTGGCTGGTATGATCGTTCGGCGGGCCATTTTTCAGTTTCCAATTTATTGGGCCATCATGGGGGTGGCCCACGCTTTTGTTTTTTATGAACGCGCCCGGGATCGGGAGCGCCATGCGGTTATGCTTGAGGCGGGACTCACCAAGTCGCGGCTTCAAACTTTGCAGACGCAACTTCAGCCGCATTTTCTCTTTAACACCCTTAATTCGATTGCCTCACTCATCCACGAGAACCCGCGCATGGCCGACGAAATGATCGGTTCTTTGAGCGATTTCCTTCGGCTGACACTTGGCGCGTCCGATCACCCCGAGGTCTCATTGTCCGAAGAACTCGTTTACCTGGATCACTATCTTGCCATCGAGAGAATTCGTTTCGGCGAACGGTTGCAAGTGGAGAAATTCATTGAGCCTGCGGCCCTCGACTCACTGGTGCCGGTGCTGATCCTTCAGCCGCTCCTTGAGAACGCGGTCAAACACGGCGTTGAAAAGCAGTTGGCTCCGGTTCTGGTGCGTATTTCGGCGAGGCGCGCCGGCAATTTTTTGCGATTGCAAGTTACCGACAACGGTCATGGCCTGATGGCCGTGAAGGGAAAACTGGTCGAAGGCGTGGGACTGTCCAACACACGCTCGCGATTGCAGGAGATTGCCGGCGAGTTTTCGTCGCTGAGCTTAAGCTCGCCGCCGCAGGGTGGGTTGGAGGTTCAGATTCTTATTCCGTGGCGAATCGCGACTGAAGCATTGAATTGACAAACTCGACCGCCTTCATGAATATTCGCGCATTAATTGTGGACGACGAGTTGCTGGCGCGCGTCCGGATAAGAATGATGCTGGCGGACGAACCCGACGTGACGGTGGCGGGTGAGTGCGCCAATGGAGCCGATGCTATTGCCTTCATCCAGAAAGATCGGCCGGACTTGGTGTTTCTTGACGTGCAGATGCCCGAAATAAGCGGCTTTGACGTGTTGCGCAGGTTGCCGCCAGACCGCGGGCCGTCCGCAGTCATCTTTGTGACCGCTCACGATCGGCATGCGTTGGAAGCATTTGAAGTACATGCCCTGGATTACTTGTTGAAGCCGTTCAGGGAAACGCGGTTCCGCGAGGCATTGCTGCGGGCGCGGCAACACCTCATGCGGGAAGATTCCCAGGGAATGAATCCCCGTTTCCTGGAATGGCTGGCATCACAGGAGCGCAACCCGGCCTACCTCAACCGCCTGGCCGTGAAATCCGGAGAACACACTGCTTTTGTCGAGGTCAATGATGTCGATTACATCGAAGCCGCCGCCAACTATGCGATCCTGCACACCGGCGCGACCAGTCATATTTTGCGTGAAACGCTCACGAACCTCGAAGCCAAGCTTTCCCCCAGGCGATTCTTGCGTGTCAATCGTTCAGCCATCGTGAATCTGGATCGCATCAGCGCCGTGCAGCCGGCGAAAAGCGGCGAACATGCCGTTGTGCTCAAGAATGGCAAGGTGCTCTCGCTGACACGCGGCGTACGTGAAATCCAGCAGCGGGTGGAGGATCTTTAGTCAGGTTAATGGGTCGCCCATAGCTTTGTCTATCGTGCGCCCTTGCGCGGCGGATGGGGCTGAGGGTGGAATGCGCTCATGCGGCGTCCGATGCGCATCGAAAATCCTGGAGCGGCGCGGCTTCAATGCCCGGGAAACCGGGTTGAAATCTACGTCTTTGAGCGATTGTCGCGCCATAGCCAGGCGACGGCGGACTTGTTCGCCGCAGCGCATGGCTATGGCGCTCATTCACCGATGATTTTCACCAGGACGCGCTTGCGGCGGCGGCCGTCGAATTCACCGTAGAAGATCTGCTCCCACGGGCCGAAATCCAGTTTGCCATTGGTCACCGCCACAACGACCTCGCGCCCCATGATCTGGCGCTTGAGGTGGGCGTCGGCGTTGTCCTCACCCGTCCGGTTATGCTGGTATTGGCTCACCGGCTCGTGCGGGGCCAGCTTTTCGAGCCAGACCTCGTAATCATGGTGCAGGCCGCTTTCATCGTCGTTGATAAAAACCGAGGCGGTGATGTGCATGGCATTGACCAGGCAAAGGCCCTCCCGCACGCCGCTTTTGCGCACGAGGCCCTCGACGGTTGCGGTGATGTTGACAAACCCGCGCCGGCCCGGCACCTCGAACCAAAGATATTCCGTGAGCGATTTCATGGTGCAGTTCTACCACAACCCCGCCGCCTTTGACATCTCATAAAACCAGAGACAAATCCTTTCCCGCCGGCTACAATGGCGCGGTCATGGCAATGCCCGATTTCCTCCGCGCCCAGCCGGGCGGCGCGCTGCTCTCCGTGAAACTCCAGCCGCGCGCGTCGGCCAATGAGATCGTCGGGCCGGCGGGCGGGGAGTTGAAAATCAAGGTGACCGCGCCGCCGGTCGATGCGGCCGCCAACCAGGCGCTCGTGGAATTGCTGGCCGAAAGGCTGGACTGCGCGCGGAATCGGATCGAACTGGTTCGCGGCCATAAATCGCGCCACAAAATCGTCAAACTCCACGGCTTCACGACGGAAGCCGCGCGGGAAGGGCTTGAGCCATCTTGAGCCAGGTCCTTACCTGGGATAGATGGTGGTATAGGTGACAAAGGCGATTTTGCGGCTGTCGGGCGACCAGGAGGGGACGTTGATCGTTCCCTGGCCCCCAAAAAACTTCGCCAGGGTCGTGATCGGGCCGCCGTTGGCCGGCATGAGGCGCAGCATCACGTCCTTGTTGGCCGGGTGATCGTTGGGCTTGACGTCTTTGTTGAAGGTCAGGAACACCATGTTCCGCCCGTCCGGTGAGATGTGGGCAAACCAGTTGTTGTGGTCGTCGTCGGGCGTCATCTGGGTCTGCTCTGACCCGTCGGTCTTCATTCGCCAGATTTGCATCAAACCCGAGCGTTCGGAATTGAAGTAGATGTACTGTCCGTCTGAGGAGTATTCCGGACCGTCGTCCCGCCCCGGCGCGGTGGTGAGGCGCATTTCCGCGCCGCCCTCAGCCGGGATGGTATAAATATCGACCTCGCGGTCGCGCTGCCCGCAGAAGGTCAGCGTCTTGCCATCGGGCGACCATCCGTGGAAGTACGACGGCCCGGCAGGAGTAATCAGCTTGAAGGCGCCGCCGGTGATGGGGCCGACATAAATCCTGGACACGCCGCCGGCGCTGATGGCCAACTGTGTCCCGTCGGGAGAGATGGCGTGGTCGTTGTTGATGCTCGCCACGTCCGCCACGTTGATGCGTTCCGGGAGGGCGCCGTTGGTGATGGCGATTTTGAAGAGTTTCCCGCCGCCGTTGAAAATCAGGTTGTTGTCCCTGGTCCAATTGGGCGCCTGGATGTTGGCGGGAGTGTGATAGAGGATGGTGCGGTCGGTGGAAGCGACGGTCATGAACTCCAGAGTGCTCTGCACCTCGCCCCTGGCGCTGGCAGGCAGCGGCGGGAGTTCCTTGAGTTCGACCTTGGAAAACTCCGCCTGCTCCAATGTCGAATCGTCATGGGCCGACACTGCCAAGCCAACGTAAAAGGGTTCCGTCAGCGGCAGCTTGAAGGAGCCGCCGGCAGGATGCAATTGCTCCCCGTTAGTTGAAATCCAAAACGAAATGTAATCGCCGCGCTTCTCCAACCCCACCCGGACCGGGCCGGAGAAACCCGACTGAATCTCCTGCGTGTCGGCGCCCTTGGATTCCCGGAATTGGAGCGCCGTCAAGCCGACTCCGTGCTGGGCCACATCGACGTACGGGGAATCGGCGTCCAGGGATTGGCGGACGATCAAACACGCTTTTCGATGGGGGTTGCCGCCGGGCTTGGGCCATCGGACATTGGCCGAGAAACTCAGGTCGCCGGACATTTGCTTATAGGCAAAATGGAAGCCGTCGGTCTTGGACCACATGTTAGCTCCGCCGCCGGACATCAGGTAAGTTTTGGCTGCGGCTTGGTACAGCATCGATCCCGCATGGCGTGGCGAACCGACGTCCGCGTGCATGGGAAAGAGGCCGGAATCGGCCGCTTGAGCCAGATTGACATTGGCGCTCAGGATGAGCGTTGAAGAAGCGATGGCGGTCATGGCGCCGATTGTTTTCAACATAAGCGTTCGGAGGCATGATACGGGAAGCATACCCGGAAAGACAGATTTTTCTAAAGGCGTTGAAAGCCCGTCGAAACGCAGGCATACTGGGAGAATGGACACGAAATTGATATGCGGCGCCGCATTGATTTGCGGCGTCCTGGCAACTGCCGCCGCCGACCGGATCGATTGGACGAAAGCCGACGGCGATTTCACTCTTGGGCCGCTCTACACCAACGCGCCAGACTGCATTCGGCATGTGGGAGTACCCAAGGGGATAATCCACGAATTCACGATGGAGGGGAAGGAGAGCAAGTTTTATCCGGGGCTCAACGGCCCGTATCAGCGAACGGTTTATGTTTATGTGCCCAGCCAATATGTGGCGGGGACACCCGCGCCGTTCATCGTGGCACAGGATGGGCGTGGCGAAACCAACCGGCTGCCCGTCGTGCTGGACAACTTGATCCATGACCATCGCCTGCCGGTCATGATTGCGGTCATGATCCAATCGGGCGGCGGCGATGGAAAAGGGAGCGAACGGGGTTTGGAGTACGACACGGTGTCGGAGTGGTACGCGCTGTTCGTTGAGACAGAGGTGTTGCCCAGGGTCGAACGGGATTACAACGTGAAGTTTACGGCGGACCCGGAGGGGCGGGCGGCGATGGGAGGGAGTTCCGGGGCGGCGTGCGCGTTTACCATGGCGTGGTTTCACCCAGAGCTGTACCGGCGGGTGCTGAGCTACTCCGGGACCTTCGTGGACCAACAATCGCCCAACAACGCGGAATCGCCGCACGGCGCCTGGGAGTATCACGAGCATATCATCCCGCAAAGCGCGGCCAAACCGCTGCGGGTCTGGCTGCAAGTGGGCGAGAAAGACATTGGTTACGACAGGGACGAGGCATCGTTGCACAATTGGGTGATGGCCAACCAGCGGATGGCCGCCGCGTTGAAGGCCAAAGGTTATCATTATCAGTATGTCTATTGCCTCGCGGCCGGCCACGTGGACAGACGAGCCGTCGGCCAGACGCTGCCCGACGCCTTGCTATGGCTCTGGCAGGGGTATCCGGCCAAGTGATTCTCCCGCCCAGTAAAACGTTGCGGTTGGGCGCAAGCGGGCAATAATGGGAGCCGGCTCATGAATGAGTGGAATATCCAATCGCGCGCCCGCGCTTGTCAGGCTTGCGCGAAAGCGTTTGCGGACAAGCAGTTGTTTCACACGCTGCTCTTCGAGGAGAAGCAGCAGTATGAGCGGCTGGACATTTGCGCCGATTGCTGGCAGACGCAATACCGGGAAGGGGCCAGCGACCGCAAGGGGTTTGTGTCGCAATGGCAGGGAGTGTTCCAGACGCCGCCCGCCGCGCCGGAGGACCCCATTCAGAAGGAATCCGCCGAATCGCTCCTGCGCAAGTTGATCGAAGCGAACGACCCCAAGCACGGCCCGGTCTGCTTCATCCTGGCCGTGATGCTCGAACGCAAACGAGTCCTCAAAGTCAAAGAGCAAATCCGCCGCGAGGACGGCCGGGTCTTCATTTACGAACATCCGGCAAGCGGCGATCTTTTTACCATCGCCGATCCGAATTTGCAGCTCGATCAACTCCAGGACGTGCAACGCGACACCGCCCAACTTCTGGCGCACGGACTGAATCCGCCGCCGGAAGTGGCCACCGCCGCGGTCGAGCCTCCCGCCGCCCCCGCTGTGGCGGAAGCGCCGGCGCCGCCGCCGGAGGAAAGTCTGAGCGCCCAATTGTAAATTGATTTTTGTGCCGGACTTCAACGCACTCCAAACGGAGATTCAGTATCAGTTTCGAGACAGCGCCCTGTTGCGGCTGGCAATGACGCATCCGTCCGTCGCGCATGAGCAAGGGCGGTTGGTGCGGCACAACCAGCGGCTGGAATTCCTGGGCGACGCGGTGCTCGGGTTGGCTTTGACGGGGGAGCTGTACGAGAAATTCCCCAGCGTGAGCGAAGGCCCGCTGACCAAGGCGCGCGCCCAAATGATCAACCGCCGCACCCTGGCGGAGCAGGCGCGGCAATTGCGCTTGCAGGACTATTTGATCTTGAGCCGGGGCGAGGAGGCCAACCTGGGGCGCAACCGCGCCTCGGCGCTGGCGGATGCTTTCGAGGCGCTGATTGGGGCCGTTTTTCTGGACGGCGGTTTTGACGAGGCGCGCTCCTTCGTGCTCCGTTCGTTCCGGCGCGCGTTTGGAGAAATGACCTCCATTCCCACGCTGGACAACCCCAAGGGCGAATTGCAGGAGATATTGCAGTCCGGCTCGCCGGGAGCGCCGGAGTATCAACTGGCCGGGGTCAGCGGCCCGCACCATGACCGCGACTTCGAATGCGTGGTGACGCATAACGGCGTCGAATTGGGCCGCGGCAAGGGCAAGAGCAAGAAAGCCGCTGAAAGCGAAGCGGCCATCGCCGCCCTCAAGAAATTGAGGGGGTAAGAAGGCGGTTGCGCTGAAAGGGGCAAAATGTAAGCTTATGAACGATGAAACTGCGTCTGGACTTGCTGGAGCATCTGACCGACGAGGACATCCTCGATGAGGTCCTGGCCAACAATCACCGCTACAAACCAGAGCCGCTTTTCTCAAAAACCGGAGTTGGGACCTTGTCATCGGCCTCAACCGAGGAGCGTGCGCAAAAGGAAGCGCGCAGCACGGTTTTAATCGAGAGATTCAAGAAGCGTGCGCAGCCGAGTGGGCCGAAAAACAAGGGCAAATCCTCACGCTCTCCGAAGCCATAGAGTTCCTTCGGCAATGCCATCGCCGCGCCCCGTTTCTCTTCTTTATTGATGATCACGTCAGGATATGCCGCAGATAAAGATACATCAGCGGCGCGTTGAAAAGCAGGCTGTCCAGCAAGTCCAGAATGCCTCCGATGCCAGGGAACAGGCTCCCGGAATCCTTCAGGCCTGCTTCGCGTTTGAAGAGCGACTCAATCAAATCGCCAATCACCGCCGCCACGCTCAGGATCATCCCCAATAGAATCGAGTGCGCCAGGGTCATGCCCGTCAGCCGCGGCCCGGCCCAGCGCGCAAAGAGGACGCTCGCCGCAGTGGACACCAGGATGGCGCCACCGAAGCCTTCCCAGGTTTTTCCCGGGCTGATGCGCGGGATCATTTTGTGGCGGCCAAAGAGCGAGCCGAACGCGTAGGCGCCGCAATCGCTGAATTTTGTGACGAGGACAAAATAGAGGACGTAATAATGGCCATCGACGCCCGCCTGGCCGAAGAAATTGATCTTCTGAATGAAATTCAAAAGCCACGGCACGTACATCAGGCCCAGGAGCGTGGTGGCGATGGCCAGGATGCCGGTGTTGACGCGGCGGGAGACGAACTGGCGGATGCACAGCCCCAAAACAAAGAGAATGAAGAAGCTGGTCTCAAAATCGTTCATCCGCGACGGGGAGGCGGCGGGGCGGAAGTCGCCGGAGATATAGACGAAGGTGGCCACAATCAAGAGGAGGCCGCCAAATATCCCCAACCTGTCAAAGCAGGCGTAGCCCAGCTTGCGCACCATGCCGTAAAACTCCACCAGCCCGCAAACCGCCAGCAGCCCGATGATCGCCAGGAACACCCAGTCGGAAAGCGCCTTGTGCCCGGAAAAAAGCGCGCCAATGACGACCGTCCAGAGAATGACGAAACTGAAAAGGCGGCGAAAGAATATGGCGCCCTTGGACAACGGCGCCCGCGCTGAACTTATGGCTTCCGACATGGGAGAAATAACGTAGCGGACAGGCCGTTGGTGTCGAGTCCGCATTTGTAGGTTGCGGAAACGATGTGGCCGGGTTTCCTTGACTGCCGGACGCGGAGATGATACTGTTGCCCTCGACTTGATCGATTCCAACGCATGAAAAACAAAACCGCTCCCTTTCGAAGAGGCGCGCCGTGTCTGGCGCTGCTCATGGTTGTCTGGCTTGGGCTGGCCACAGGCCCCCTTGAGGCCCAAAACGTCCCGTTCGCCGACGCCAATCTGCAACTGGCCGTTGACCAGGCCCTGAGTCTGCCGACAGGGCCGGTCACGACGGCGCAAATACTTCTGCTGACGAATTTGCCGGCGGCCAATGCCGGCGTCCAGAACACCGCCGGGCTGCAATATGCCTCCAACCTGCTGGAACTCTTATTGAACGGGAATCAAATCACCAACTTTTCGGGCATCACCAACCTGACGAGCCTGACAAACCTGGACATTGGATTGGACCCAGTGACAAACATTGATTTCCTGGCGAACTTTCATCAACTCCAGTCGATCAGCCTGTATGGGGACAGAGGCGTCAGCAATTTCGCGCCGTTTCTGCAAATGACCAATTTGATGAGCCTGGACGTGGACGACAATTCGCCGACCAACGCGGATGTGCTCGCGGCATTGACGACCCTGGACTGGCTGGCCATCAACAGCGACTCCCTCACCAACATGTCGTTCCTGTCCGGGATGTGGCGGCTGCGGCATTTGGAAATCACGGCCAACTTGATTTCCGACATGTCCCCTCTGGATGGAAAAACCAATATGTCTTACCTGGACGTTGGCGGGAATTTGTTGACCAACCTCTCAGCGGTGGCCGATTTCACCAACCTGACCACCCTCCTTGTTGACGGCAATATCATCACCGACGTGTCGCCGCTGGCCGGGTTGACCCAACTCACGTACCTCGACGCGAGCGGAAACGCGATCACCAACGTGTCAGCCCTGAAAGGCCTGACGAATCTCACCGAGTTGATTCTCAGCGGCAATGTCATCCCCGACCTCTCGCCGCTGTCGGGCCTGTTCAATTTGCAGACGTTCTGGATGTATGGCAGCCAGGTTACCGACCTCTCGTTCCTGGCGGGATTAACCAACCTGGTCTATTTGCCTCTGGGCGACAATTCCGTCACCAATCTGGCGCCGCTGGCCAGACTCAATAAACTGCAAACCCTCTGGCTCCCGTTCAACTCCTCCCCGTTCGACCTGGCCCCGCTGGCCGGCTTGACAAACCTCAACAATTTTTCCGATCAGGACGATGGCGTGTCAAACATCGCGCCGCTGGCCGGGCTGTACAATATGGGGCAGCTCGACCTGAGCGGCAACGGCATTTACCGCCTGGACGCGCTGGACGGGTTGACCAACCTTACCGCTCTGTACTTGAACGACAACCTGATCGCCAACGTCAACCCGCTGACCAACTTGGTCAACGCGCAAACGGTCAACGTGAGCGGCAACACCCTCTATCTGGCTGGCGGCTCGCCGGCCTCGAATTTTGTCAATACTCTGATTGGCCGCGGCGTGAACCTCACTTACCTGCCGCAAAATCCCGCCCCCATCGTCAACAGCCAGCCTTCGGATTTGAGCCTGGACGGCGGCCAGACAGCCGTGTTCACGGTGACGGCGACTTCGACGACGCCACCGGACATCTATTACCAATGGTATTTCGACGACACTCCCCTGACTGACACGCCCGACGGCCGCGTCAGCGGCACGCTGACCGACACGCTGACGATCACCAATGTGGGCGGCGCGGACGTGGGAAGTTACTTTGTGGTCGTTTCCCAGGACTTCGGGGAGGAGATTTACAGCGACCCGGCGCAACTGAGCGTCGATGTCCTCGCGCAGTTCGACAACGCGAATCTCGAGGCGGCGGTGCGCGCCGCCATTGGAATTCCGACAGGCCCGATTTACCAGTCGGACCTTGCCAGCCTGACGAGCCTGAAGTCGGACGATCAAGGGATCGCCAGCGTGGAAGGGCTTCAGTTGGCCACCAACCTGAGTCACTTGGAACTCAACTACAATCTGATCACCAACGCATACCTCTTCAGCGGCTTGACCGCGCTGCAAACTTTGTTGCTGGATAATTGCGGGATCACGAACCTGGGTTTCCTGGACGGCCTGACGAACATTGGGGACCTGGAAATAAACAATAATAACTTCACCGATATTTCGCCGGTGACCAACCTGGCGGGCGCGCTCGTTACCCTGCATGCGGACAACAATATCTGCACGAACATGGAAGTCCTGGCCGCTCTTGGCGGTCTCACGGAACTCTACGTCCGCGGCAACAACCTCGCCGATATTACCTTCGTGTCCGGGTTGCAAAATTTGCTCCACCTGGATGTTTCGGATAACCAGATCACGAACATCACCCCCGCCGCCGATATTACGAACCTGAACTGGCTCTACGCCAACGAGAACCAACTCACCAATGTGGACGTGCTCAATGGGATGCCCGAAATTTATGTCCTTTACCTCGGCGACAATCCGCTGACGCAGGTTGACTTCCTGGCAGACATGCCGCAGGTATCCTGGCTGACGATCAACGACACGCTGGTGACGAACATCGCCTTTCTGGATAGCATGACCAACCTCTACACGCTCGACGTCAGTTTCATCCCGGCCGCGTCCATCACGCCGATTTACAATCTGCCCAACTCGTGGAATATGGTCAATTTCTACGTGCGCGGCCTGGGATTGACCAACATGACATTCGCAACCGTGATGACAAACCTCGTCTCAACGAGCTTCGGGTTCAATGACATAACGGACATCTCGCCGCTGGCCGGGGCGTCCAACCTCGTCTGGCTCGAACTGGCATCCAACAACGTGAGCGACATCTCGGTCCTGGCTGGGAAAACCCAGATCACAAGCCTTGACCTTTCCCATAACAGCATCACTGACATCAGCAGCCTTTCGGGCCTGCCGGTCTTGAACTGGCTGAACTTGGCGGATAACCCGCTCACCAACATTGGCCCGCTCACTAGCGACCCCAGCCTAATCTACGTTGACCTGAGCAATGATTATCTCGATACGAACGCCAGCTCGGCGGCGTTGACGGTCATCCAACAACTCCAAGACGACGGAGCTTTCGTGATCTATATCCCGCAGCGGGCGCTCCCCGGCCTCATCCTCGGCTCCCCGGCGCGATTGGGCGCGAACCAATTCCGGTTTACACTCAATGGCCCCGCCGGCGAAGTGTGCGAAATCCAAACCTCGACCAATCTGCCCCATTGGACCCTGCTGACGACTGTCACCAACACAAACGGCGCGCTCCAGTTCATTGATCCTTCGCCCGCCGTCCCCGCGAAATTCTACCGGGTGCTTGAACCGTGACAGCGTGTATTAAGAATCTCACATTGAAAACGCTCCGGCACACCGAAGTCGTGGTAGGGCGAGGCTCCTGCCGAGCCGGGGTTCTTTGAGGGGAGAAGGGGATGGCTCCGCGGGAGCGTCGCCCTACCCTGCGGCAGGGCGGGCTTTTTTATTGGCGGCTACTTGGGTTTGGCGTCTTCCAATGTGATGGTGACCTCCACCGGAACATCGGGCGGAGGGATGTTGTTGGTGTTGGGAGTCCAAATCAGGTCGTTGTCGTGGCCCGGGCCGGTGTTGTTGATGAGGGCCACGGGATCGGTCACAAGAGAAATTATGGAGCCATCGACCTGCGCCAGGAACGTGCCGCGGACGATCAGTGATCCGTTATAGACCCAGGAGCCATGCTTCATGACGGAATGGGCGTCGGTGTTGTAGATGAGGTCCGCGGCGGATCGCTCGGTGTCGCCATCGGGTGTTTTCCATTTTACCTGGATGGACACCTTGTTGCCGGGAATGGTTTCCTTGGAAGGATGGACGATCGGGCCGGGAACACCGTTGGTCGGGCTGCCGGGGAAGGCGGCGTTGCCGGGGCCGTTGGCGCCCAGTAGAAGCATGGCGAGGTGGATGTGATTGGGCTGGGCCTGGGTCATTAGAATGCTTTCATGGGTCTTGCCGTAAGTGGTGACCAGGAAATACTCCATCGCCCCCTGCGCGCGGTCCAGCACAGCCGGAAGCGTGACGCTGCGGCGCCGCTGGTCGAGCCTGACTTTGCCGATTTCAAAGACGCCCGGTTCCACCAACCGCACGTCAGCATTGGTCAGAGGCGAAACGGCACTTTCAACCGGCTTGGGCGATTCGACGGCTCTTCCCGGAACATTCGTCGCGCCCGCCGGGAGCGGAGCCAGGGGTTCCTCGGCGGCGGCCAGCCCGCCCCCCAGCCAAAGGGCCGCCGCGAGATGGGCAATTTTCGCTCGAATGATCATCGCTTTTTGCGTCCCCAGTGGCTTTGAAGCTCTTTGCAGTGCAAAGAAGTTTTCATATTTAGCAGAGTCGTTTCTCTGCGCACTCTGCGCCTCTGCGCGAGAAGCGTCATCGACTTTCCGTCTCAATGTCCGACGGTTCGGGCAGCCCGTTGACGATTCGCGTGATACCGTCCTTCATGCGCTCCAGACCGAAATTTAAGCCCAGCCCAAGCCGCAGGTTGGCCAGCACCAGGTGCGTCCGCAGTTGTTTTGCGTGGACGGGATGGTTTCTCTCCAGCGATTTGATCTCCGCCACGACCGATTCCTCAACCAATAAATCTATCCGAAACCCTTCGTCGAATTTCAGGCCGTCAAATTCGATGGGAACAGGAACCTGGCGGCGTACTCCAAGGCCGCGTTTTGTGAGTTCGTGAGCCACGCTGACCTCGTACACCGTTTCGAGCAAGCCTGGGCCAAGTTGAGTATGAATCTTGAAGGCGGCATCCACGATTTGCGCGCTGATCTCGTTTGGCTCCATGATGCAGATAGTCTCGCGCAGAGTCGCAGAGGGCGCAGAGAAAGGCAATCGAATACTCTGAGCGGATCATTGCGAGTGCCTGAAGCGCCCCTCCGCCATGCGCGGGGCGGCGCGTCAGAAGCGCGCGGCGGCGGCCACTCCGAGGGTGGCCGGGTCGCCAGGCTCCAGCACGAGTGAGGAGTAGCCGAGGTTCATGGCATTGTTGAAATAGCGGCGGTCAAAGATGTTGTTGGCGAAGAGATAGAGGCTGAACACCCGGCCCTGGTAGCCGGCCTGGGCGTTGACCAGAGTGTAAAAGCTCTGAACGGTCGGCCCGCTGGACACGTTGTCGGCGTCGTCCAGTTCGTAGCGGCCGATGCCGATCAACTGGGCGCTCACAAAAAGATGCCACCAGGGCAGCCGATAGCGGGCCGAGAGGTTCAGTGTGAATTCCGGCACGAAACTGATCGGCTTTCCGTCCAGCGTCAATCCGCCCGCCGCCGCCGGTTCGGTAAAGCGTTGGTAAATCGCATGCGTGTAGCCCATGCCGGCGTACAGGTCCAGGCTGCGGGACGGCCTGGCTGTCAATTCCAATTCCGCCCCTTCCATTTCGGCGCGCCGTGCGTTGAGCATGTACGCCTGCTCCAAGCTCTGCGGGTTGAGGCGGAAGGTTTGGTAGTCATCGGCTTCGGTGTAGAAGAGGGCCGCGTTGACCGCGAGCCGGCCGCCCAGCCAGGAAGTCTTGGCGCCCATCTCAAATTGCCACGAGCGCTCCGCGCCGTAGGCGCTCAAAGCCGCGGCGTCCACTGACGGATTAAACCCGCCGCTCCGGTACGCCTGCGTGGCGCTGGCATAGACCTCGTCCTTGGGCGTGATATGCCAGGCGGCGGCGAACTTCGGCTGGGCCGCGGTGAAATCCCGGGACAGATTATAGGCGCCAGTCGTCGTTGGCGGCACTCCTGCGGCCGTCACTGTTGCCACGCGCGACATGCTGCGCGTGTCGTAGGTCAGGCGCACTCCGGCCGTCAGATCCAGGTGGTCCCCGACGTTCAGCGTCGCCTGGCCAAAGGCGGCGTAGGTTTTGTTGAGCGATCTTGCCAGCGTCAGGGCGGTAATGGGCGGCATGTCCAGCGGCGCCGGCGGCGGCAGGACCTGGCCGGGGACGAGTTGCGTGTACCCGGAATCAGTCTGCTGATCGCTGTAAAAATAAAACGCCCCGGCCAGCCATTGGAGCCGGTCCGCCCCTTGCGGGGATTGCGCGCGCAATTCTTCGCTCCATTGTTCGACCGCCGGATCGGAAAAACCGTCGGCAAGGTTGAGCGCGGAGAAATCGAAATCCTGGAGCAGATTCTGCCGCCAGTCCCGGTGCGTGGTGACGGAGGTGATCCGGGCCGAACCGGCGTCGTAGGCGATCTTCAGCGCCTCATCCACGTTGTCCGTGTCCACATGCCCGTCGAGATTGCGCGAGACCGAGAACGGATTGGCGTCCGAGCCGGGCAGGAAGGTGGGGACAAACCCGTCGCGGTAGCGCGCGGCGTCGGCGCTCAAGGTGATGTTCCAGGGGGCGCTGGGAATCCAGCGGAGCGACCCGCGGGCGGCCAGGGAGTCGCGGGCGTCGGGGCGGCCGCCGAGAGTGTTATTGTTGACAAATCCGTCCCGGAGCGAATCCAGCCCGTCCAGGCTCAGGAAGAGCTGGTTGGTCACGATGGGGCCGCCCAAGCCGAGGCGGTAGTCCTGGCCATTGTAGGAGCCGTAGCCCGCCTGGGCGTAGCCGTGGGTGACGTTGCCCGGCTGGGGGGTCAGGACGTTGATGACGCCGCCGACCCCGCTGGCGCCGCAGAGCGTTCCCTGGTCGCCGCGGACGAACTGGATTTCCCGAACGTCAAAAAGCTCCAGCCCGCGCGAGTCCATGTCGAAATACGGCACGTCATCGACATAGAGGCCGGCCACCGGCTGGCCCGCCCCGAAATTATTCTCGCGGTAACCGCGGATGGAGAATTTTGGCATGCGCTGGTTGTCGGAGTCGAACACCGTCAGGTCGGGCGTTTGCGCGCTCAAATCGCGGATGGACGTCAAGCCGCCGAATTGGACTTCCTGGCCGGAGACGACCGTCGCGGCGCTGGAATCGGACTGGGGAATGGCCGCGAGGGCGGCGCCCGCGATGGCGACGGGCGGCGGCGAAGCGGGTTGGCTGGCGGACTGGCCCGGCGCCCGCTCCGCGCACAACCCGGCCAAGCCGGCGATGAGCCAGGTGCGGATTTTCATGCGGTGCCAATGTTTTGCGCTTCGATTCACTTTATCAACCATAGAGATGAACTCCTTGCCAGGCCGCGCCGGCAATTGGAGGCCCGGATTAGAACTGACTCCTCAAGTCCCAGGGCGCTTCGGTGGACATTTGCAGGTTGGGCTGGCTGCTGTCCGAGTTCAGCGGGAAGCGGGGGCGCGCTTTAAGGGAGAAGGTGATGGCGACAGTCAGGTCGTCCGGCTGGCCGGGGCCTTGGGTCATGCGCACCATCAAGGCGGAGGTCCAACTGCGGAGGTCGCGGTAAACCGAGTAAATCTGCTGCTGCATGGTGCCGCTCTGCCCTTCAAACTGCTCGGTGATGCGCGCGCCCCAGTTTTCATTCATGCGATAGTAGAGGCTGAAATTGAAGAGATTGTGGCCCGGCACATTCTCTCCGGGGTAACTCTGAAACTCGGGATCATTGTTCATCAGGTAATAATACCCCAACGAGAGGCTCCAGGCCGTCGTCGGCTGGATGAAGATGCGCTCGATGGCTTCGCGCCAGCGCGAGTCGGGCAGATCGTAGCGAGTGGACGAACTGAAGGTCAGCCACGAGCGCGGGCGCAGGTCCAGATCGGAGTAAAGGTCGGTGAAGTGATGATTGACGCCGGGAGCCAGGTTCCAATCGGTGTAAACGGCCCAGTTGACCAGGTCCTCGATCCCATCCTGGCGGTGGGTTTGCAGTTTGTTGCGCAGCATGAGCCGCACGACATTCTGGCGGTCGATGGAGTCAATCGAATTATAGCCCGGAAACTCCAGCGGCAGCTGCCTCAAGGCGGGCAATTGCGTGTCGAATTGCGGCAGTTGCGACGGCGACCGCGTGGGAGCCGGCACGTAAGCGTAGTCGATGTCCGGCTCGATGATGTGGCGCAGTTCATGCACGTCCAGCAGCGGACTCTCCGCCCCGCTGAAAACTTGCGAGGCCTTGAAGGACATATCCACGCCCGTGTCGAAAACGGCGCGCACTTGCTGGTTGGTGTGGACTTGCGGCCCATCGACATCGCTGTAATAAGTCGCCCGTCCGCCCACGCGCGGCGTGACGTCCAGCCAGCCAAAGAAGGTCTGGGGCAGCGTGAACTGGTGGAAGGTGTCCAGCCGCGACGCGGAGTAGCTGGCCGGGTTGGTGGTCGAGCCGGTATTGAAGAAATAAGCCAATCCGTTGGGAGCCTGGAGGGAGTTGGTGAAGGGCGAGGGGGAGTTGGTGTCGGAAAAGGCGCGCTTGAAGTACCCCGCCGAGGTCTCGCTCTCGTAATATACCGGGGTGGCGCCCACTTCCTGGCGCAGTCCCGTTAATTTGACATCCGGCAGGCGTTCGACCGTTTCAAAAAAATTGACCAGTTGCGGCTGGGCCATGCCGTCCAGGACCCAGTTGGGCTTCAGTTGCGTCACCTCCGCGAACGAGGCCGGCTCGACGTTGGCCTGGTACTCGTTCCAATAGAAATCCCGGATGACCAGCGGATCGCTTTGATAATTGGCCGCCACTTTGGCGACGGTGTTTGAACCCAGCGGGTCCTGGTAATAAAAACTTATCCGCTGCCGGTCTTCCTTCAGGTGCGGCGCGGCGATGCCGTCCGCCCCGGGGTCCTGATCGCGCGCGAAATAATAGCGGAAGACGGCCTCTCCCCAATCGCCTCCGTGGAAGAGCAGGTCCGGGCCGCCCGCCAGGCCGCGCCGTTCGCGCTCGTCGAAATGAACCGAACCGTCAAGCAGCCCGGTGCCGTACCAATTGTAAGTGGTCAGCAGGAAAGGCCCGTACATGCTGCGATAGCCCGGGGCGAATTCCCAGTTGTCGGGGTGCTGCCCAAGATTCCGCTTGTAATACGGCCAGTAAAAAACCGGAACGTTTCCGATGTAATAGGTCGCCTGCCAGGCCTCGAAATAATTGCCCGGCATAATCGTGATGCGCCGCGCCCGGATCCTGTGCGCGGGCCGCTGGTAGTCGTCGGTCGTGAGGGTCGCGTTGGTCGCCACAAAGACCTGGTTGCTGTTTCCGTTCAGAGTCTGCCCGGACACCGAAAAGGGCGTTTGGACCGTTTTGAAGGAACCGCTGCGAACGTCGCCGGTCTTGAAATTGTAAATGAAATTCGTCCCGCGCCACACATGGCCGTGGTCCAGAATCGTGACATCGCCTTCGGCCACCACCTCCCCCGTCAGGTCATCGGCCGTCGCCTTGTCGTCGGTGGTCACGACGGTGGTTGCATTGCTGACCATGACGGCGTGGGTGAAGACATTGGTGCTGCCGCGCGATTCGAACTGGCTCTGGTCGCCGAGGCCGTGAACTTCAAAGGGCGGCGACTGCGCCTGGCACGCCGCCGCCAGCGCCAGCGCCAGGAACAGCGCCATCCGAGTCAGGGGCCGCATGGGTCTCATCAAGACCGCCCAGCTAACCAGAACCCGGCCAAACTGCCAAGGGGATTTGACCTCGAAATTCACTTCGATTTCAACTCAATGTCCGTGAAGCCCAGTTGGTAGAGCAAGATCGTCAACTGCGAGCGGCCCCGCTCGGCCGCGTCGGCCAGGATGCCGTTGCGCAGCGCCGCCAGACGCAACTGGTCCACCGCCTCGCGCCGGGCGTTCTGTTCCAGGTCTTTGTCGAACAGCCGCAGCATGCCCGTCAATCTCTCCACAATCTCGGTCTGGCGGTCGTCCAGGTACACGTCGGTGACGCGGGGGCGGGGCAGAGTCATGGAGATTTTCTGGCCGGAGATGCGGATGTCCTTGGGGTCGAGTTGATCGAGGTTGATGCCGGCTTTGACAACCCCGTGCGCCACGAGCAGAACCCGGCTGTCGCCGTACCATTTGGCGTCTTCAAAGACCACCACCTTTTCAAGGGTGTATCTGACGGTGGTGAATTCGGAGAGGGTTTGCACCTTCTTCACCACAGTCGCCGTGTTGAGAAATCCGCCCGCGCCGGGCGCGAACCAGCGGTAGGCCATCAGGCCCAGAAACAGGCCGAGGGCGAAAATAATGGCCAAAGCGCCAAGAGCCGCCGCCGCTTTCTTCAACATGCCTCCAGCCTAACTCCGCGCCCGGCGGCGCAAAAGACATTTTCCACCTCCTCAATGCCCCGCCAGCGCGAAGGAACGAACGATGGAATAACAGGCTCCGCCGGGCGTCAGGACGCTGCGCATCAAGTCCACGCGCCGGGCCGTCCACTGGCCGAAGTCCGCCTCGCGCAGTTCGCGCAATGCCCGTGCCAGAGGCGGACGGTCGCCCGCCCGTAATTCCTTCACGCGCCCCAGCGTCAGGTGCGGATGAAAGGCGCGCTCCTCCGGCCGATAGCCAAGCGGCGTCAAACTATTATCCAGCGTTCCCTTCAGCGAGGCCAAAGCGGGCGGCGGTCCGTCCAATCCCGCCCACAGGATGCGCGGGCGATTCGTACCAGGAAAGCATCCCAATCCGCGCGCGCGCAACCGATGAGCCTGTGCCGTCCGGCAAACGCCCTCCAACACCGTTTCAAGCTCTCCGATGGACCCGGCCGCGACGGCGTCCAGGAAATTGAGGGTGAGATGCACTTGTTCCGGCGCGGTCCATGCCACGGACCCGCGCGGGAGGCCGCCCGCCACGGTCAAGACCGCATCAGTCAAACAGGCAATGACGTCCGGCGGCGGAAATATCGCCACAAACAACCGCATTCTCTCACTCGCCGGCACGGGACAAGCATACTTGAATTGAGACTGACAGGCAACTTGGACGCATCCCACCTTTGTCGGGTTTGTCTTGTCTTCGGGAGAAAAGCGGCGCTGTCGCGCCGCACTCCAAGACCTGTCGGCGGAATGGGAGCGTACCCTGAACGCGAAGCGTCCTGGAGTGCAGCATCGCTTTGCGGCGTAGCCTAATAACTTGTTCCATCTGCGTGACAGCGCCGCTTTCAGACACAGGAAAGCTCGACGAAGGTGGCATACGCCCGATTCAATGCCGGCATCGCATTATTTGTTGCGGGCCAACATGTCATCGGGTTATTCTGGCCAGAGTCCAGTTGTGTTGATCCTTGAAGAAAAAAACCGTTTCGGCATGCGCGGAGGAAGCGTGGAGGCGTTGTGCCTGCTGTTGGTCTTGACGGTGACTGCCCATTGCCAGTCGCTTTCCATTTCCACTCTGGCCGGCTCCGGTTCGTTCGGAAGCCAGGACGCCGCGGCGCTGTCGGCGCAGTTCTCAGACCCAAGCGGCGTGGCAGTCGATCCCGCCGGCAACGTCTATGTGGCCGACACCTACAATTGCGTCATCCGCAGGATCAGCGCGGGAGCAGGCGGCGCAAATCGGACGACGACCACCCTGGCCGGGTTAGCCCCCTCCGCCGGAAACCGCGACGGCACCAACGCCGCCGCCCGGTTCAACAGCCCCACCGCCCTGGCCCTGGACGCCTCCGGCAACATATACGTCGCCGATTCCGGCAACCATTCCATCCGCCGCGTTTCCGCCGACGCCACCGGCACGAATTGGATTGTCAAGACCCTGGCCGGCTCAGGCAGGCCCGGCGCGGTCAACGCCACCAATACCGCGGCGCAGTTCGACTATCCCACCGGTGTCGCGGTCGATGGCGCGGGCAATGTCTATGTCGCCGACCAATACAACAGCGCCATCCGCATCATTTCGCCGGATGCCACCGGCACCAATTGGGTGGCCAACACCTATGCGGGACAACTGGGAGCGTCGGGCAACAGGGACGGCGCAGCCGGCATCGCCCGGTTTTCCGCGCCCAACAGCGTGGCGCTGGACTCGGCCACGAATCTTTATGTGGCCGACGGGGAAAACTACACCGTGCGGATGATCACGCCAGCGGGGATGGTGAGCACCCTGGCGGGAACCGGAACCTACGGCAGCGCCGACGGCTCCGGAACCAACATCGGATTCAACTTCCCCTGTGGTCTGGCGGTCGATGGCGCGACCAACATTTATGTCTCGGACTTTTTCAACGGCACCATCCGGCAACTCACGTGCGCCGGCGCGTCGTGGTCGAGCGTCACACTGGCGGGACACGCCGGTTTCCCTGGCGCCAACAATGGCGTCGGTCCCTTTGCCCGATTCGATTTCGCCTACAGCTCGTTGAATCCAAACGGCGTGGCGGTCGATGCCGCGGGCAATGTCTATATCTCGGACAGCGACAATTATCAGATTCGTCTCGGCGTCCCGTACCAGGGATTGCTGCTCAACGGGACGCCCATCGCGGTGACGGGATTCAATTCCAGTTTTGTGGTGGAGAACACAGCCGTTGCAATTGGCGGCATGTGCGACACGTCCCTCTACGCGCAACCGTTCCAAACGGTCAACGTCGCGTTTGCGTTCTACGAAACGAACCTGAATGCGACCCATTATACCGGAGGCTCACCGCACAACCTGGGTCTGCCGCAAAACGGGCGGCTGACCAGCCTTTTGGACGGCAGCACCGTCTTCCAGCTTGCGCCATACACAGGCAACAGCGCGCTGGGCCTGAGCGCCGCCGCGCCGTCCGGAACGCTGTATCTGGTGACGCCGGGCGCTTATGAATCGCTGAGCATTCTGGCGGCGTCGGCCAACGGAGGCGGCACGGGGACGTTTGTCATTAAGTTTGCCAACGGCAACGCCAGCGCTCCGCTGTCCTACGTAGCCAACGATTGGTATGACGATCCGGGGGCGGCCGCCCTGACGCATTTCGGCAGGATTTATTGCGGCAATTACGACCGTTTCTATGCGGACAATGCCACCAACAACGACCCCAACCTCTATCAGACGACCGTTGATCTGGCGGCGTTGAACCTGGGGTCGGAACCGATTTCCGCGGTTGAATTTTTCCTGCCATCCGGCGGGAAGACGACGACGGCGATTTTTGCCCTGAGCGGAACGCCCGCGTTGTCACTGAACGGCCCGGCGCTGGCTCCGGGCAATTTGAGTTTCAGTTTCCAGACTGTTTCCAACAAGACCTACACGGTTGAGCAATGCACCGATCTGGCGCCGGGCCTCTGGCAGGTCCGCGCGCGGCTGACGGGCAACGGCCAGGCGCTGGCCTTTGCCGCGCCTCTCACCAATAGTCAACAGTACTTTCGCCTCCGCCAGCCCTGACGTCCTGCGCCCCAACTCTGAAGTCCCGCGCTGAATGCGTGTTGACGCCGGGGTCGCCGATGGATAAAGAAGTCTCCGGTGAAACTTGGACTTTTTGGCGGGTCCTTTGACCCGGTTCATTTGGGGCATTTGCTGGCGGCCCAGGCCGCCCGCGAAGAAGCCGGCCTGGCTCGCGTCTTCTTCATTCCGGCGGCGCAATCCCCGTTCAAGACAGGGGCGCAGCCCGCTCCCGCGCTCCAACGCCTGCGGTTGCTGCGCCTGGCGCTGGCCGGCGACCCGGCGGCTGAAATCGACGACCAGGAAATCCGGCGCGGCGGGGTCTCTTTCACCATCGACACGGTGCGGACGTACGCCAGGAAATTTCCGGAGGCTGAGTTGTTTTATCTGGTTGGCGCCGATCAGCCGGCGCAAATGCCGCTATGGCATGAGGCGGAGGCGCTGGCCCGGCTGGCGCAATTCCTGATCGTCCCCCGTCCGGGCGAGGCTTTGCCCCAGTTGCCGGCGCCCTTTCGCGGGCGCGCCCTGCGCGGCACTCCGCTGGGCGTTTCGTCATCGGAAATTCGGCGGCGCATTCAGGCGGGGCTGCCCTTCGCACACTTGGTGCCGCCGGCCGTGGCCGAGGCGGTCAAAAATAATCGGCTTTATCTTTGAAGCCGCCGCGCTAACATCTCCCGCAATGGAATCGAAGAAACTGGCGTTGCTGTGCCGCAAACTGGCGGAGAATAAAAAAGCCGGGAAAGCCGTCATCCTCGACGTGCGCCACCTCTCTTCAGTGACCGACTACTTCGTCATCGTCTCCGGCACGAGCGAGCCTCACCTCCGCGCCATCGCCAACGAAGTGATCGACAATCTGCGCACGGAGCATCAAGTGCGTCCGCGAGCCATCGACGGCGAAGGCCGTGACTCGTGGCAGGTGCTCGATTACTTTGACGTAATCGTGCATATCATGCGGGCCGACGCGCGGGAGAAATACGATTTGGAGAGCCTCTGGGGCGATGCTCCGCGCCTCCGCCCAACCCGTGTGCGTCGAACCGCCTCCAAGACGGCGCTTGGAACGGCTTGAAAGCCGGCTGCCAACAGCCGGCCGGCGCCCTCAATCGGGAATCAGGCTTCAGGAGTCTTGAGCGGGATCTCAGCGGAAGCTTTGACCATTTCGTCAAGTACCTTGAGAAACTCGTCCAACCCAGTGGAAGGGACGATGACGTTATCACGCCGCCCGTTGACATCCTCAGTGATACGCAGAAAGCGACCGCGCGGATTTTCCTTCAGGGTGAAGATAAATGTCTTCCGTTCGATCTGAATCTTTTCGGTTCTTAGAGTGTCCTCGTTGACCGGCGGTTTCGGCGGTCCCGCGCTATACGACCGATACCCATGCGGGGAAGGACGTTCATTTGAAATCATAGTTCCTCTTATTTTTCACTGTGGCGCCGGTTAGCGGCGCTGTTAGTTTCCATACCAAGCTTTTCCAGAAACGGCGCTTTGTCAACCCCGAATTTTGCTAAAACTGCCAAATCGCGGGTATTCCGTCGGCACACTTACGCGCCACAAGTACACGATCAACCCGCCGATGACCAGCAGATTCACCGTTTCCGCCGCCCCGTGCCACACCGCAAATTCCCGCGCCGCCTGTGTCTGGCGCGCCGCAGTGGCGCCGAAATACTTGTCCTTGTGCAGCATCTGCATTTTCGGCTGCGCCCACAGTCCACCCGCCAGCGCCACGGCCAGCAACGCCGTCACCAACGCCAGATTCCAGCGCAGCGGAGAACGCCCCGCGTACAGCCACTCCCCAGCCAGATGGGCCAGCGCGATCGCCGCGCACCAGTATTGCAGCACAAAAAAGCGCCCCACCACGGCCTCGGCGGCAAATCCCGCCCCGGGCGCCGTGAGCAGCCTCTTGAGGTCCGGCGAAAAAACCGCCGGCAACCCAATGGTCAGGAAAATAGCCGAGCCGCACCAGACGGCCGCGTTTAGAATCCCCACGAATCTCAGAATCGCTGTCACCCGCCTAACCTACGCCAACGTCTCCCCCGTGCCAAGCAGAACGTGCGGACCTATCGGGCCGTCCCGGCAGGTTTCGCCAAAGCCGTGACAGTCCGGGCTGGACCCGGCGTTTCCGCCCCGGGGGGCATCGGCGGAAGGTCCGGCGGCTCGGGTGGCATCGGTGGCAGGTGCCCCACCAACTCGCGCCATCTCTGGCGTTCGCCCGCCGTCATCGCGTCCCACCTCCGGGCATTGGTCAGAAACTGGTTCCGCTCCTCCGGCGTCAGCGTCGCGAACTTGCCAAATGAGATGATGCACAATTGCCGGTCCGCCGGCGGCAGCTCGTTAAAGTTCCGCAGCGCCTCTTCCATGTCCCTCCGTTCCGCGTCGGATAAGGCGTCGATCGTCTGCCGTTGCTCCCGTCCCGGCAACTCGAAGAACCGGCGAAACTGCCCGCACAGTCCGGCCCGCTGATCTTCGGGCATCGCCTGCCATCGTTCCCATTCCCTGGTCCAACGCGCCCGCCGTTCCGTCGGCAGACTGGCCAACAGTTCCTTCTGCCCGGCCGGCGAACGCGCCGCCCACTCCAGATAGAGCCTGATGAATTCCTCCTTTGCCAACAGCGTCTTGCGGGTCGCCGCCGCCAATGCGTCCCAGTGATCCAGCGCCCCAAGGATCATCGGCTGGTCCAGAGGCCACACTTGTTTCAACTCGGCCGCCCGGTTGGTCTTGTCCAGCCGCATCAAATTGAGGAGATGCCAATGCAACTCGGTCTGGCGGAGGCGCTCCTCGCGCACGGAAACTGGCAGCGCCTGATACTCACGCACTTTGTCCAGGAGCGCCCGGGTTTCCCCCGGCGATTTGCCCGCAAGAACCCGCTGCCTCTCCTCCGGCGTCATTCCCAACAGGCCCCGAAAGTATTCCACCGGCGTAAGGTTCGTCAGCGTCACCCCGGCGCCGACGGTTTGATACCAGTGCGGCGGCGGCGGCCCGGAAGAAGGGGTCATCACCAACTCGTTTTGTCCGCGGCAAGCCATGCTGAGGAATATCACCGCGACGAATGGAATAACCGGCTGGCGCATAATCTTATTGCAACACGGCGAGCAAATCGTCGTCCGCGACCTTGACCTTGTTCAGGCGGTTAATCACCTCGTAGTCTTTTAACCAATCCATCGGCGGCAAAGCGGCCAGGCGGCTTACGCTGGCCAGATCGCGGGCCGCTTGGGCGCGTTGGGCCGTCAGTTGATACCCGCGGAAACCGAGAAATCCCACGCACACGATGGCCGCTCCCAACGCGCAACGCGGAAGCCAAGGAGCGATCACCGGGGGCAGGCCCGGCAGCCACCGCATCCAGCCCGGTCGGGCCGGAGCCTGTTGTGCCGCCCACACCACCCGAGCGGTGAAATTCGACGACACCCGCGCGGCGGGAAGCTGGTACAAAAGCCGGTCCAACGCCGCCTCCTGATCCCACTGCGCCCGCAATTCGGGACGGGCGGCCAGCAACTGGCGCAGACGGGCCAGCTCAACCGCCGTCAAGGGCCGGCGCCAACTTATCTCTTTCAAGTTCTGAAAATCCGTGTCCTGCATGTTCACATTCATTATAAACACCGTTTTCCTTCCAGGGTTTCGGCCGCCTCTCCCTGCCAGACGCCGCTTTGCAGGTAGGGCTTGAGCCTCTCTTTGAGTGTTTCCCGCCCGCGATGGATGAGCGACTTGGCGGCTGAAAGGGAGCATCCCAGCACCCGGGCGATCTCCTCGTAGGAAAGCTCCTCCTCGCGGCACAGCGCGATGGCCAGCCGCTGCTTGCCGGGCAATTCCGCCACCGCCTCCTGAATCTTCGCCTCCAGTTCCACCTGTAGAAAAGCCTGCGGTGCTCCCACAGCCTTGCTGTCCGGGTATTGACGCGGCGCCGCCTCAGGGCTTTCCGCCTGGCTCGCCTCCAGCGATTCCGCCGGATGCCGCCCGCGCCGCCGGATTTCATTCAAACACAGATTCCGGGCGATGGTGAAAATCCAGGTCGAAAACTTCGCTGAAATCTCGTAGCGGGGGGCGGATTGAAAGACCCGGATGAAGACATTCTGGGCCAGGTCCTCCGCCTCATCCAAATCCCGCATCATGCGGTACATCAAGTTGACGATGGGCTGCTTGTACTTGCCGACCAACTCCTCAAAAGCGCGCATATCTCCGCCTTTCACGCGAAGCATCAGTGCGGCATCGGGGTCCGTGGGCGCAGCCATTTGCTAACAATCTAACCAAACACCGCCCGTTCAACAAGGTTGCGCGCAACCAGCGCCCGCGCCACAAGGAGGGAGCGGCCCGCCCTTGCAAGTTCGCTTGCGCCCCGGGAAAACCAGAGCCGCACGACAGATGTTCCTTCTAGGGGGGGGGTGAAAGCGATCCCTGAAGATTCCACCGCTTGGCCTTCATCTCAAACCGCGGCAGGCTGCCCGCGGGGGCGGGCGTCACGGGAATGCGCAAATTGAAGACCCGCTGCAAGGCCTCTTGCACCCGCCGCGCCAGCGCCTCCGGTTCCGCGCACTCCGCCCGCGGCTCCACCCGCACGCTCAACTCCGCCAGACTCCGCGAACCGTCCACATCCACCCGGTACTCCGCCACCTCCGCGAAGCCGCGCAACACTTCCTCCACGGCGGTTGGAAAAACGTTCACCCCGCGCACGATCACCATGTCGTCCGTCCGGCCCAGAATCCCCCCCTCCAGCGCCAGATCGTGCCGTCCGCAGACGCACTCCCCCCGCGCCCGGGCCCGCGCCAGGTCCCCCGTCCGGTAGCGCAACACCGGCGAGCCTGTCCGCCCCAAAGTAGTCAATACTAACTCTCCAGCCTCCCCGGCCGCGGCCGGACGGCCCCGCCCGTCGATCACTTCCGCCAGATACGCCCTCTCCATGATGTGCAGCGTCCCGCGTCGTTGGGGGCACTCGTGCGATACCGGCCCCGTTTCCGTCATGCCGTGATGATCGAACACGCGCGCGCGCGGCCAAAGTCCCTCAATCCGCTGGCGGGTGGAGGCAATGCTGCCCCCCGGTTCACCCGCCACAATCAGCGCGCGCACCGCGCCCGACTTGAGATTGATCTGTTCCCGCGCCGCCTCCTCCGCCAGGTGCGTCGCGTAACTGGGCGTGCAGCATAAGACCGACGCCCGGCTGTCCAAAATGCACCGCAGCCGGCTCGCGCTGCTCAAGCCCCCGCCCGGCAGGCACAGGCAGCCCAGCCGTTGCGCCGCGTCAAATGCCAGCCAGAATCCGATGAACGGCCCGAACGAAAACGCGAAATAGACCCGGTCCCCGGCCGCCGTCCCCGCCGCCCGGAAAACCTCCATCCAACTCTTGACCATGCCGTTCCAGCTCTCGGGCGTGTCCAGCCAGCGCAACGGCGCGCTCGTTGTCCCGCTGGTCTGATGATACCTGGTGTAATGGCTGGGGGGAAAAGTCAGGTTTGTGCCAAAGGGCGGCGCGGCCCGCTGGTCCTCGACCAGTTCCTGTTTGGTGGTGAACGGAATCCGCGTCGTAAACTCCTCCAAACTCGCGATACCGGGATGAATCCCCGCGAATTTTTTCCTGTAAAACGCGTTGCTCAACATCACAGCCGCCAGCAGCCGCCGCAGTTGCGCAAGCTGTTCCGCCGCCATCGTTTGGCGCGTCGGGAATTGCATCAATTTTGCACCGGGTTCGCCAACGCCCTCTGCGCCACGGGCGCGGGCGCGGGTGCGCGAGCCCGCGCGGGCGGCGGCTTGAAGAGCGTCACCAGGCATCCGCCCGTCGCCGCCAGGACAATGCCCAGATAAAACGGCCACCGAATCGACCCCCAGCCGCCTTCCGGTGGATACTCAATGAGCGCCACGACCGCGTTGACGATCGGCGCGCCCGCAAAGACAATCGACATCACCACGCCGGGCGTCCCTTTGGCTCCGAAGGCCAGCAACACGCAAAACGCCCCGGCCGCTCCCACAATCCCGGCCAGCAGCGACCATCCCATGCCGGCGGCGGGAAAACTCCATTCCGCCTTGCGCGTCATCAACATCGCCAGCGGCGCGAGCACCGCCGTCAAAAAGTACGCCAGGCCGACAAACAAGAACGCCTTGTAAAGCCCGTTGGATTTGTCCGCCATGGCCGTTTGCCCGCTGTGCAGGAAAATCCCATAAAGACCCCACGAAACGACCGTCATCAAAGCAAAAATCAACCAATTCATAGAATAAACAACGATTAAACCGGTTCAACAACTCCCTCTATCATATATCCCCTCCGGAAAATTGCAAATGGGCTTGTATGCGAATACTTTCAGCCGGCGACAAGCCGCAAACGAAGAAATTTAACCACGGATGGACCAGATGCACACGGATGGGAATGCTTTATCCGTGTTAATCCGTGGTTATCAAATCTGCCTGCCCTCCGCTGTCGGCTCAGGGCGAGCTAATGCGGTAATAGCGCCCGGGGAAATTCGTCCAGTGCGGATCGCTGAAGTTGAACGAACCGTTGGTAAGCGCGTTGGTCTGGATCGGAACCCAAACGGGGTTCGCCAGATCAGTGCAAGCTTCCACCACGACGACCAGATTGGCCGGGCCGGTGAAACTGAACGCAAATTGATTGCTCTGCACGCCAAGGCTGACGTCTCCGGATGCTCCCAGCGGATTCCACGGCACAACGGAGGAGAACTCAGCCCAGCCGGTGGTGCCAGGCAAATGATAGGCCGTCGCGTCGGTGTCACCCGCAAAGACAGAGGAGCCGACCGTGGGAGCGTTCCCTTCAAAATAGATGGTGACCAGGTTGGTGCTGCCACTCAACGCCCGGCCTCCGATGTTGGTGACGCTGGCGGGAATGGTGACAAAGGTCAGGCTGATGAGACGCCACTGCAAGGAGGGAATTGCCCGCAGAACACGCAGAACACGCGGAAAGATGAGAAGAAGCGCCAGCCCCCCTTTCCGCGTCATTCCGCGTGTTCTGCGGGAAGAACTCTTGCAATCTCCAGTTTCCGTGTTACATTTCATAAGCAGGCTTGTTCTTTGAAATGCTGTTGGCGCGGCCCGTTCCTGCACCGGGCGGCGTGCGTGGCGCGAACCGCCACGCCCGCTGTGCGCCGTAAGCCACGTTTCCCGCTTTTGGGGCCGTGGTGTTGCTTTTTGCACCGAATTGCGGCGGGTCTTGCCGATCGCAAGCAGGGGATGGAAAAAAGCGGGCTGTCCATCCGTGGTTAAAAAATTACGGTAAATTACGGTAAATTACGGTGGTTTTGTTGCGGCGCAAGCGATCTTGCGGACGCCGTGCCCCCCTTGGCTTCGTGGAAGTTGCTCACCAAATGGCGGTTCATGCGGGCTTATGCACCCTTGTGCATGATAAAAAGCGGGGGCTGGAGTTCTCACGGGGCGCAAACGGGCGAAATTCTTAACCGCGGGTGGACATTGTGGCATGGTGGACACCGTGCTTGAGAATTTCAAACTTGCGCTTTCGCGCGGGTTCGAGAACATTCGGAGCTTCAATGAATCTGGCGCTCGCTTTCGCTTCCACCGCCCAACGCAACCCGGCCAAGACGGCCCTCTTTTGGGGCGATGCCTCCCTCTCTTACCACGATCTCTGGTCGCAGTCCCTCTGGGTCGCCGAACGGTTGCGCGCGGGCTGCGGCGTCCGGCGCGGCGACCGCGTCGGCATCTGGCTCAGGAACTGCCCTGAATTCGTGCCCGCCCTGTTCGGCATCTTGCAGGCGGGCGCCGTCGCGGTGCCCATCAACAACTTCCTCAAACCGCCGGAAGTGAGCTTCATCGTCGCCGACGCCGGCATCAACGTCCTCATCGTAGATGAAACGATGGATGAAGGGCTGTCCCAACTGGCAGTCGCGCAACGCGGGCTGCAATCGCTCCACACCGAGTCCTTTGGCGCGGACGGGGACACCGGGGCGGCGCCCCCTTGTGATTTGTCCGAGGGGGACCTTGCGGTGCTCATTTACACGTCGGGCACCACCGGCCATCCCAAAGGAGCGATGCTTTCGCATGGCAATCTGCTGGCCAACGTGGAGAGTTGCCGGCTGGCGCTGGAAGCGGTGGGCACGGATCGGTTTGCCGTCGTGCTGCCGCTCTTTCACAGCTTCATGCTGACCGTCGGCCTGCTGCTTCCCATGCTGGTCGGAGGTTCGATGGTCCTCATCAAAACCCTGCATCCGCCCAAGAATGTCCTCATGGAAATCCTGCAGCACCAGGCCACCCTCTTGCCGGCCGTCCCGCAATTCTTTCGGGCTCTCGCCCGCGGTCCCGCGCCCCCCGCGTTGCCGCTGCGCGTCTGCATCAGCGGCGGCGCGCCGTTGCCGGGCGAAATTCTGCGCGAATTCACCGCCCGGTTTCCGATCCCCCTCCTCGAAGGCTACGGCTTGAGCGAAGCCAGTCCGGTCGTTTCCTTCCAGCCCATCGCCGGCCCGTGGAAGGACGGTTCGATTGGGCGGCCCATTGCCGACGTGGAGGTTTCCATTCAGACCGACGCGGGCGAACTGCTGCCGCCCGGCCAGACGGGGGAAGTCTGTGTGCGCGGCCCCAACGTCATGTTGGGCTACTGGCGCCAGCCCGCCGCCACGACGGAGACCATGCGCGACCGCTGGCTGCTGACGGGCGACATCGGACACCGCGACGCGGACGGTTACTTTTACATCACAGATCGAAAAAAGGACATGCTGCTGGTCAACGGCATCAACGTCTATCCGCGCCAGATCGAGGAGGTTCTCTATCAATATCCCGGAGTCAAGGAAGTGGCGGTGATCGGGGTGCCCGACGCGCGGCGCGGGGAGCAGCCTCTGGCGTTCATTGCCGCGCACGAGGGCGCGCGTGTGGACAAGGGACCTCTGCTGGCCTTCGCCCGCGGGCAACTGGCCGACTACAAAGTGCCCCGGCGCGTCGTTTTTATGCCCGCCCTGCCGCACAACGCGACCGGCAAAGTCCTGAAAACAGAACTGCGCAAAATTGTCCGCAAAAGCGTCATGGCCAGCCCGGCATGACGTGAGGTTTCGGGGCGGCCATTGTCAAAATAATCTGTGATTAAGACTCAGGAACGGGCAAACCCGGCGGGCGCATACACCATGCCGTTGAGCACGGTTCGCCTCATGGATTTGCCGCGCGTTGGGGGCAAGGCGGCTCATCTCGGGGAGATGATCGCCGCCGGGTTGCCAGTTCCGCCCGGATTTGTCATCACGACGGATGCTTGCAAACGGTTCATTCAATCCGATCCCCGGATTGCGGATTGGTTGAAAACCCTGGAAGGATGCGATCCTCAAGACCCGGCGGCCTTGCGCGTCGCCGCCGAAGAGGTGCGGCGGCAGTTAAGCGCAATCGTCATGCCGGGCGACGTGGCAAATGCCATGGCGGCAGCCTTGGGGCACGAACCTCCCGCCGCGCAGGCCGTCCGGTCGAGCGCGACGGTTGAAGACATGCCGGAGGCGTCGTTCGCCGGCCAGCACGATTCCTTTCTCAACGTGGCTGGCTGCGACGCGGTTGTTGACGCGGTGAAACGTTGCTGGCTTTCGTTGTTCTCCGAGCGGGCCATTTCGTACCGGATGCGCAAAGGCGTCGCGCCCGGCCGCGCGCAGATGGCTGTCATCGTCCAGCAACTGATTGACGCCGATGCCGCCGGCGTGATGTTCACCACCGATCCGGCGGGCCGCGATCCCGACTGCATTCTCATCGAAGCGGCGTTCGGGTTGGGCGAAGTCGTGGTTCAGGGGAAGGTGGCGCCCGACTGCGTGGCCGTGTCGCGTTCGGGGCCGCGGGTGGTCCGGCGTGAGACGGGCTTGAAGCGGGTGGAGATTGTTGCCGCGGCAGAGGGCGTCCGCGAGCAGCAACTCGCGGCGGAAAAGGTGGCCGCTCCAGTGTTGGATGACGAGACGGCGGTGCGATTGGCGGCGCTTGGGCTTGAAGTGGAACGGGTCTTGGGCGGCCCGTTGGACATCGAGTGGAGTGTGCGCGGCGGGGAGGTCTGGCTCTTGCAGGCGCGGGCGGTAACTACATTGAGGAAGGGGCCGGGAACCAGCTTCGAGGATCGGCAGGTGTGGACCAACGCCAATGCGGGCGAAGTGTTGCCGGACGTGGCGACCCCGATGACGTTGTCGCTCCTGCGGATAGCCTTGGACAATCTCTGGAACCGGTTGTTGCGAGGGTGTGTTCAGATCAGGCTTGAACAAGTGTTCGGCGTGATTGCAGGCCGCGTGTATTTCAACTTCAACACACTTTGTGCTTTAGGAAGTCGGATACCAGGATTGAAAAAGCAAACACTGGAAGAACTCATGGGCGGAAGGCAGGACACCATGCTGGCGTTGAAACAGATAAGCATCTCGAAAGCCGATCTGACTCGGATTGAGATTAATCCCTGGCAGACTGCAGTCGGCCTGCCAGCCCTCGCGCTGAGGTTTCTTTTCTTTTCGACCCGGCGCGGACAAATGGCGGTGGAATCGTTCCGGCGCGCCACTGATGTCCTTATCCTTGTCGATCCCGGCTCGCTGTCCGACGACAAGTTGTTGACAACGCTTCGCGCATCGTCCGCTCCAGCAGCGCTATGGAACGTGAATGCGCTCGATGCGTTCGGCATCGGGGGTTCTTACCCCGCGGTTTTATTCTACCTGTGCGAACATTGGTTCGGACCAGAAGGGCGAAGCACGGCGAACCGGCTGCTGGCGGGAGTCGGAGACATGGATGACGCGGTGGCTGGGCATGAACTGTGGCTGCTGGCGGAAGACGCGGCCCGGGAACCGGAGATCATGAGGTTGCTGCTCGGCGAGCGGACATTCACGGCCTTTGCAACGCGGTTGAAGGGTTGCCGCGGCGGGCAGGCTTTTCAAGCCCGGTGGGATGCGTTTATGCATCGGCATGGACACCACGCGCGCGGCGAAATCGAGTTGTTCAACGCCCGTTGGTCGGAATCCCCCGACTTCGTCCTGGACATTGTTCGCGGCTACGTTGAAGCGATCAACGCGGGGCATCCGGGGCCGGTCGGCCGGCAGGATGTATTGGCGGGCGAGCGCATGGCTCTTGAAATCAAATGCGCCGCCAGGTTGAAGAATCCTCTGCAACGAGCACTCTTCCGGCTCGTCCTTTTTCGCGCGCAAAAGGGCGCTGGATTCCGGGAGAATGTCAAGAGCGAGTTCATCCGTCGGCTTGCGTTTCTGCGCCGCCTGTTGTTGGAGTTGGGCCGGCGCCTGGCCGCGCGCGGGCGGCTGGCGGATGAGAGCGATGTCTTTTTTCTGGAAATTGAGGAAATTCAGAACGCCTCTTTCTGCGACCCCGGGACAGACCTGCGCGCGCTCGTCGCCGGGCGGCGGGAGCTTTACGAGCAAAACCTGAAACTAACTCCACCCGCGGTGATCGTCGGCCGGTTTGATCCGGGTGCTTATGTGCCCGATGCGGTGGATGGAGGGACGAAAGTCTTTCATGGCCTCGGAGTGAGCGCGGGCGTTGCGACAGGCCGGGCGCGCGTGATCCTGCGGTCAGACGCCGATCAACGTGTGCAAGCCGGAGAAATCCTGGTTGCTCCGTTCACCGATCCGGGCTGGACGCCTTATTTTGTCGCGGCCGCCGGGATCGTGATGGACATGGGCGGCATGTTGAGCCACGGCAGCATCGTTGCGCGCGAATACGGGATACCGGCCGTGGTCAACGTGGGGCCTGCCACACAAATCATCCGGACCGGCCAATGGATTGAAGTGGATGCGAACCGGGGCGTTGTGAGGGTGCTTGACGCGGCGCCAGAGAAAAAAGGGGTGTAATCGCCCCTTTTTCCCCGCCGCCGGCGTTGTCATATAATGTTGCGCATCAACCATTTACGTATTTCATGGACTTTTACGAGTTGACGGTTGCAAGGCGCGGCGGCTAGACTGTGGACACTGCGACAGGCCCGCCTGAAGCGTCTTGTCGAGTTGAATTTTATGGCTGAAGGATATTGTTTTAAGTGCAAAGCGAAGAAAGAAATCTCCGAGGCGGTTGAGGAGACGATGAAGAATGGGCGCAAGGCGATCAAAGGCAAGTGTCCGACTTGCGGCGTGGTCATGTTCAAAATCCTTGGCGGCAGCAAAGCGGCGGCGCCGGCGGCCGCCGCCCCCAAGACACCCATCCAGCCAAGTTGACATCCTTTTGACATCCTTATGGCGCAACAACTGGCCTATGCCATCATCACTCCGTACACGCTCCATAAGTCGCGCACCGGCGGCATTCTGGCGCGTTTGATTACCCGCACCGGACTGGAGTTGGTGGCCGCGCGCATGTTCGCGCCCAGCCTCGACCTGGTCCAGCAGTACTCCGACCTCATCATTTCAGCCGCGGACCCCCAGGACCGCCGCGTCCAGGAATTGATCCGCGACTATATCCTGCGCAACCTGGCCCCGGACCCAAAGACCAAGCGGCCCCGCCGCGTCATGATGCTCCTGTTTCGCGGCGAGGAAGCCGTGCGCAAAGTGCGCTCGGTCATCGGCAACATCGCCACCGACCGCCGCGGTGGCGAAACCATTCGAGACACCTACGGGGACCTCGTTCTGGACGAACACGAACAGGTCCGTTATTTCGAGCCGGCCGTCCTGGCCTCGCCGATGCTCGAAGAAGCGGGACTCAAGCTCAAACTCTGGGCGCGCTACTCGGATTCCGATGGCGGAATCGTCAACGGCACCCTGGTCTATGGCCCCGATGAAACGACCCAGCGCACCTTGGTGCTCATCAAGCCGGACAACTTCCGGTTCGCCACCGGACGGCCCGGCAACGTGATCGATTTTCTCTCTCGCACCGGCCTTTACATTGTCGGAATCAAAGTCCATCGCATGAGCGTCGCCGAGGCTTCCGAGTTTTACGGCCCCGTCCGCGAAGTTTTGCGCACCAAGCTCAAAGACGTGGTGGCTGCCAGGGCCAAGGCCGCGTTGGAAAAGGAATTCGGGTTCAAAGTGCCGGCGGCGGAAGAGAAACAATTGGGCGAAATCCTCGGCCCAACCTTTGGCGACAATCAGTTTGAAAACATTGTCAAATTCATGTCGGGCCGTTCTCCCGCCGAATGCGCCCCGGCCCTCCTCACCCAGCCGGGCACTGAAAAGTGCATCGCCCTCATTTACGAAGGCGTCGAGGCCATCGGAAAGATTCGCGACGTGCTGGGCCCCACCGACCCGTCCAAAGCGCCGCCCGGTTCGATTCGGCGCGAGTTCGGCTCCAACATCATGGTCAACGCCGCGCACGCCAGCGATTCGGTCCAGAACGCCGAGCGGGAAATGAAGATCGTGAACGTGGGCCAGAATAATTTCCGCGCCGTTGTCGAAGAATTCTACGGGAAAATCTGACCGCCCGCCTGGGGAGCGGAATTGGGCGTGACAAGCCGCCGCCAGGGCCTATATTGCAACACTTTTTGACGACCCTATCGTCTAGCGGTTAGGACACCGCCCTTTCACGGCGGGAGCAGGGGTTCGATTCCCCTTAGGGTCGCCATTTTTTCTCAAGTCCCGGTCGATTCCATCCGATAGGTGCCTCAGAGCGGAATGCTCCGTGAAATCAACCAAGACCGCAAACCAGGTAATTTAAAAATGAGCAGCACATCCGGTGTTTCGTCGAAAACCCCTCATCAATTCAGTTCCAGCGCCCCCGGCGCGCCGCCCAATGCCGCCAGCAACGGCATGGGGCCGGCCATGATCGGGAGCAGCTTTGTGTTGGATCATGGTTCCAACCCCAAAGCTCTTGCCGCGGAGTTGTCCCCGCCGCCAGTCAAGGAACACTTCAACGCCTCCTTCGGCGCGTTCATTGGGGGACATTACACGGATTTTTAGCGGTTGAAACCGCGCTCAGTCGGGTTTATCAGTCTCCCTGCAATCGCAACGCAGTGAATGACTGGCTCATCGCAATGTATGAAACCCGAAAGAATTGATCGCCGCCGCTTCCTGCAAACAAGCCTCGCCGCCTCCTCAACCGCGCTGGCCGCCGCGACTTTGGGCGGCCGCGCCCTTGCCGCCGTGACCAAGCCGGCACACAACCCGGATGGCGGACTCAAACTGGGCATCGCATCCTATACCTACCGCAACTTCACCCTCGAACAGGCCATCGCCATGACCCAACAGGCGGGCTTCAAGTATATCAATCTCAAAGACGTCCACTTGCCGCTCAAGAGCACGACCGCCGAGCGCCAGGCGGCGCGCCAGAAAATCGAATCCGCCGGTCTCAAACTCATGGGCGGCGGCGTCATTTACTTGAAAAATGACGAAGCCGAAACCCAGTCCGTCTTCGAATATGCCAGGGATGCGGGTATGCCGGTCATTGTTTGCAGCCCCGCGTCCGATGCGCTGGATTTGGTCGAGAAAAAGGCGAAGGAATTCAACATTCTCATCGCCATTCACAATCATGGCCCGGGCGACAAATACCCGTCGCCGCTGGAGATTCTTGCCGCGATAAGAGACCGGGACCCGCACATGGGCATCTGTATGGACGTCGGCCACACCGTTCGGGCTGGGGTGGACCCGGTGGAATGCGTCGAACGCTGCGGCGACCGGCTGCACGACATGCACATGAAGGATGTGACCCAGGCGGCCAGCGCAGGAGGCCCGACCGAACTGGGCCACGGCGTCATCGACATCGTTTCATTGCTCAAGGCGCTCTCCGCCCGGAGATTTCCCTGGCACATCGGACTGGAGTACGAAACTCACGGGGACAACCCGCAGCTTTACGTGATGGAATGCGCGGGCTATCTGCGCGGGGCCATCGCGGCGCTGGTGTAAAGCGTCTGGCAAAACAGCTTTCGAGGTTGCCAACCGGGCGCTGGTTCCTCCATCCTCTCCGCCATGCGGATAGGCGTATTATGCCGGGCGGACGAAATGGCCTGGGCGCGGAAGCTGGGCTTCCGTTCCATGCAATGGATGCGCTTTGCCGAGTCTCCCGCCGCCCCGCCCCACGCCGATTGGCAGCCATTTGCCGACCAGTTGGCACAGGAAGCCGGCGAACGCGGCCTGCGCATCTCCGCCATCGGCGCTCTCTACAGAAACCCGCTCGACCCCAAACAAACCGATTCCGCCCGCGCCGTATTCGAGCGCGCCATCGACGTTGCGGCGCGCATGGGCATCCCCACCGTTTCGGGCTTTGCCGGAGCGGTCATCGAACTGGAATGGAACCAGCGCGGCGGGAATCCTCTTTACAAGCCGCTGGAGAATTATCTCCCCCAAATGCTTGCCTTTTGGGAGCCGCTGGCGCGCCGGGCCGCCGCGTGCAACGTGCGCCTGGCCTTTGAAAATTGTCCGCAAGGCCCCTGGTATCTGCCCTTGATGCACTATAATATCATGGGCCAGCCCGCCTTATGGGAACGCTTTTTCAGCGCCACCAAGTGCGACAACCTCGGCCTGGAATGGGACCCCAGCCACCTTCTCTGCCAGTTCATCGACCCGGTCGCCAACCTCCGGCGCTTTGGCGCGCGCGTCTTTCACGCTCACGCCAAGGACGCCTTCATCGACCGTTCCCTGCTGGAGACTTACGGCCCCTGCCATCCCGGCGTGGCCGAACACCGCTTCCCCGGCCTGGGCCAGGCCGACTGGCCGGAAATCATCCGCGCACTCTTGCGCGCCGGCTACGATTCGGACTTGAACATCGAAGGCTGGCACGACCCGGTTTACCGCGACCGCGACGCCGGCCTCAAGCTGGAAGAAACAGGGCTGCTCTTGGCCCGGAACTTCCTCGAACCGTACCTCGCCGGCACCGAGCCGTCCGCGTGATCTGTTCTTAATCCTGCCACGCCCGGGCTGATGTCAGCGCCGCACGGGCAATTCCAGGGTGAATACAGCGCCCCGGCCGGGGCCGTCGCTTTGTACGGTCAATGTGCCTCCCATCTCCTTGGCCGCGATCGCGCCGCTGTGCAGACCGAACCCGTGCCCGGTCTTCTTGGTGGTGAAACCGTGGGAAAAGACGCGGGTCAGGTTCTCCGGGGCGATTCCAACGCCGTTGTCGCCGACGGATACGCGGATGGAGTCGCCGCCGTTGGTGGCTCGAATGGTGATCTGCTTGTCCGGGACGGACGCCTCCTGGCAGGCGTGCTTGGCGTTGCTGATCAGATTGACCAGGATTTGAATGATCTTATGCCTGTCAACATTAATCTCGGATGATGTCTTGTCGTATTGGCGCACTACTTTGATTTCGTGCCGCAAAAGCGAACTTTCATTCATGTGCAGCGCGTCTTCAATCAAGTCGGCAATCTGGACCTTTTCGATGACGCCGGACACGTTGGCGTAGGTTTGTTGCATGGCGACAATGTCGTTGATGTGCTCCACGTTCTTGCGCAGTCTGGCCAGTTCCTCCAGAATGATGGTCCTTTCTGAGGCCAGGTGCTCGGCCAACTGGGAGAGGAAGGCGGGCAGGCGCTGGCCCTTGGGATCGTGGGTGATGAACTCGGCAAGGTTGCCGGCGTGCTCCTGCAACATGGCGGCGACCCGGCCGACGGAGGACGTTCTGGATTGTTTGACGCGGTCGGTAACCACGCTGGCTGCGACGTTGACGCTGTTGAGCACGTTTCCGACGTTATGCAGCACGCCTGTGGCCACCTCGGCCATGCCGGCCTGGCGGGAAATCTCCAGCAGTTCCATGTGGGATGCCTTCACTTGCAACTCCATCCGCTTGCGCTCTTCAATTTCGCTCTGCAATTGAACGGTTCGCTCGGCCACTTTGGCCTCCAGCAAATCGTGGGCCGCCTGAAGTTTCTCCTCCCGCCGGTGCAGGCGCGCGACCCGCCAAAGGTAAGCGCCGGACAAGGAAAGGCCGGCCAGCAACGCCATCAGCGCAAAAAACCAGGCAGTCTGACGGAAGTGGGGCAGTAGCTGCAGCGCGATGTCGTCCCCCGCCGTGTTCCAGACACCGTCCTCATTGCAGGCCTGGACCATGAAATGATACGGACCCGGCTTGAGATTTGTGTAGAAGGCGGTGCGGCGGTTCCCAGCCTCCACCCAGTCCTTGTCGTAACCTTCCAGTTTGTAGCGGTATCGTATTTTCAGAGGCGCGATGTAACTCAGCCCCGCGTAGTGAAACTCCAGCTCCCCTTTCCCCGGACGAACCACCGTGTCGCCAGCCCGGTCCAATTCCCTCTCATCGGCGCGCGCAAGGTCAATGTGAACGACCGGCGCCACCGGGTTGGAGGGGAGATGTAATGGATCAATCATGGCAACGCCAAGAACCGTCGGAAACCAAATCCGCCCGTCCGGCGTTTTGCAACCATACGGGTAGCGGTCTCCCTCCGCGCTTTTAATCACATTCAGGTCGGTGTAACCCGCGCATTCGACCTCGATTGACTTGCCGTCGGCGAAATCATTCAGACTCTGTCGGCTGACACGAAAAATGCCGCTTTCAGAGTCCATCCAAAAATAGCCCTCATCATCCGGGACCATGCTGTAAATCATGTCGTCGAACAGTCCATTCTTCCGGCTGATGTAGCGAAAGAGGCCGTCCTTGAGTCTGGCAATGCCCGTGGTCATGCCCGCCCAAATCGCCCCGTCGCCATCCTGAAAAACGGATAGCACGCCCGTGTCGTAAAAACCGTTTTCAATCGGCCATCGCGTGGCTGCGCCGTTCTTAACCTCAAATAGAGCGCCCGGGCAGCCAACCCACAATGCGCCATCGCTGCCGCAAATCATGTTATACACATAACTCATGGGCAGTTTGCCTCCCGCTCTATACGGATACGGCCGATAGAAGTTGGTGCCGACCTGATAAAGTTCACCGCCCACGGCGGCGACGACGCCCTCCGCGTCCTCGCCCAGGGCTGAAGGCCATTCCTTGTTCGGATAGCGGGCCACGATCTTCCCCCCGGCGAAAACTTCGATGTCGCGCGCGCCGGTGGCCAAATACACATTTCCATCCCGGCCCTCCAACGCCCTCGTCACGTAGGAATTGCTCAGTCCCACATCCGCCGAATACCAGCTTACGTTGGTTCGGCCATCGCTGTGGAGAAACCCGCTGGAAGTGGTCACCCACAAGCCCCCGTCTCTTGCAACGCACACCGATGTCTTCAGCTCGCCCGGCCACCCTTCTCCCAGGCCGAACGTCGGAATTTTAATATCGCTTAACTCGTTCAAACCATGCCGCGTTCCAACCCAGAGATTGCCTTCCCGATCCTCCGCCAGAGACCGGACAGCGTTGTCCGACAAGCCGTCCACCTTTCGCAGCCAGGCGAGCGCGCCATTCCAGTAGCGGAGCAACCCTTCGCCGTCGGCGCCCGCCCAGACTGCGCCGCGACGATCAATGAACACCACATGTGCCTCATGCGCTGAAATCAGAATGGGCGCCTTTGTTTGATCGGAGTCCAGCACGTAAAGGCCGGAATCCGTTCCAAACCAAATGCGCCCTTGCTTGTCTTCGGCGACCGACCAAATGATCATCCTGTCCAGGGCCGCAAAAGGCAGTTTGTGAAGCACTCCGCGCTGCCAGTAAAACAGCCCTCTCCCTGAGGTCCCCAGCCAAATACGCCCGCGCGAATCCTCGAACGCCGTGTTCACTTCATAGTAATTGGTGCTGGCCGCTTCCGGTAGAATGTTCTCGAAGGCTCCAGCTTTAGTCAACCGGCTGGCTTGGCCTTGTCCCGCAATCCACAGGTCGCCATTAGTCGCCTCCGTGATCGCGAACACATTCAGGCTGGTGCCACCCCACTCCTCCCTGCCTCGAAGCGTTATTTCATTCCCGTTGCAGTAGGCAAACGAGCCATGAGTCAACCCGATCCACAGACCTCCCGATTGCGACACCGCCAGGCTCCGTATCGCCGTGCCGCGAATTTCCGGCACTTGCTTCAAATCCAATAGCCGGAAGTCAACCCCGTCGAAGCGCATCAACCCCACTGACGTTCCCAGGCAGACGTATCCGTCTTTGGTCTGGGTAATGGCCCTGACGCTGTTGGCCGGAAGCCCCTGCTGACGCGTCCACGAGCGGCAATTATACTGAACAATGCTCCTGCTGGGATCCAAGGCGAACCCGCGCCCAGGCAGCAAAAGCAGCAGCGACAACGCCCATGACCGCAACGCCAGCGACCTCTGGCGATGGTTGTTTGGAATCTCTATTTTCAGTTCCTTCATGGTTTGCTACATAAGGTACACCCAAACCCGCAAGTCACCATGGTTTATTTCCCGTTGCAATTCCTGCGGGCGAGGGCGGCTGTCCGCCAGCCGCCGGCAGAATCGCCAGCATGATGATACAAACGGCCACATCCGACTTCTCATCAATAGCGTATCGGCAGAAATCGGCCAAACTTGAGGAACATGTTTTGCCAAAGACCAGTCACGTTTTGCCGCCGCGCATGGGGGTGCCGGCGGGCCTGGCAAGGTGAGCGGCCTATCTCGCGCCGCTCTCTTCGATGCGATAGAGATCGGTCCGGGTGCGAAGATAGAGAGCGCCGCCGGAAACGGCCGGCGAAGACATGAACCCGCCGGCCAGTTGATTGGTCGCCAATGGTTCATACGCGCGCCCGGCCTTGAACACCGTGCTTTTTCCCTCCTGGCTGAAGGCATAAATCCGCCCGTCGCCATAAAGCACGGAAGCGGAGTATTCGCCGCCAATTCGTTCCCGCCAGACTGCGGCGCCATCGGCGGTTTGAATACAGGAGGCGGCGCCGCCTTCGTTGACCATGAAAAGCAGCCCGTTGTCCAAAGCGCCGGAAGTCCGGGTCGGCCCCGCATGGGCGGCCCGCCAGACCACCGCGCTGGCCGGCCTCTCGCCCTGGCCATCCGGTCGCAATGCCAGCAACTCGCCCTTGCCGTTTCCGCTCGCAAAGATCGCCAGCCCCTGGTCGAAGATCGGGCGGGAGGCCGGCGAAAAACCCTCACACGACAACATCCATAATTGCCGCCCCGTGGCGGGATCGTAGCCGTAGGCGGCGTAGGACGCCACGCTGAGCATTTGCGGGATGCCGTCAATGTCTATAATGATGGGCGTGGAATACGCCTTGCGCGCATCCCCTTCGCGCATCGGCCGCCCGTCGGCGCCCAGGTCTTTCCAATGGGCGGCGCGGTCCGTCTTCCAGACCGTCTTGCCCGTGCTCTTGTCCAACCCCGCCACATACTGCAAATCCACCCCGTCCAGCGTGAGGATTAGAAGGTTGCTGAACAGGATCGGCGACGAACCAGGGCCGCGATAGTGACGGCACGGCAAATCGTCGCGCTGCCAAAGGACTTTGAAGTTGCCGGTGTCCACACAGGCCGTGCCGTAACTGCCGAAGCTCACATAGGCACGGCCCGGCTCCAGAACAGGCGACGGGGAGGCGTAGCAATTCAAATCGTTCCCCAGCGATTCGGGGTTATCGCAGTGGAAGAGCTTCTGGTTAAAAAGAATCCTCCCGGATTGCTGATCCACGCAAAGAGCGAAGAAATCGTGGCCTTCGGGCGTGGCCGTAGTCACCCAAATCTGCCCGTTGAGAATGACGGGCGAGGACCAGCCGCGATAGGGGATGGGAGTCTTCCATTTGACGTTTTCGGTTTCACTCCAATGCAAAGGCAGGCCGAGCCGGTTGGTTTGGCCGGGGGCCGTCGCGCGCCCATCGAACCAGGGACCCCGAAAATCGGGCCAATCCGCCGCCGCGGACGCCGCGAGACTACAAAACGACAAGAGCAAAACGGCGGCGGTTTCGCGCATATTAATCCGAAGCATTAGCGAAACGACGGAACAATGCACCGAAAAGGTGGTGCTGGTAGGGCGACGCTCCTGCGGAGCATCCCCCCGAAAAAGGCTCGGCTGGAGCCTCGCCCTGCCAAAAGTCTCCAAGGTTTTGCGCAAATTAATTGGTTCCGGCATGTTTTTCCTGGGGCGAAGACGGTCTGGCGGGAAGATACGCTTTAACAGCCTCGGGACCTTTGGGCGGAGCCTCGGCCAGGCGCGTTGACACCATGATGACTGTGGCGAAAGCGGCCGCCAGGATGGCCACCAGCCATAACGGCTTCTTTTTCGTCAACAAACACATTGAGGCCATCGCGATGGACACCGAGAAAAGCGGAAGCGACGGCCCCAATTTCTTTCCCAAAGCCGCGGCGGCGTCGCGGTCCTCCTCATAAGCCTTGGCGATTTTTTGGCTCTCTTCCTTGCCCTGGTCATACCGGGCCACCTCTTTGCCATACTCCTTGAGCATTTTTTGAATTTCGGGGTCGCTGGAATTTCCCGCCTTGGCGAGCACGTTGGTCGTGACTTCCAGCAAATGGCCCTTGACCGACCGGGCCTGATAAAGATTCCAATAATCAGAGGCCAGTGCCTGGCTCATCTGCACCCGGCTGCCGTATGCGCCCGACCATTGCGCCGCAACGGAACCCACCACCGCGATGATGACCACCGTCAGCGAGACGTACTTTGTCCAAGCCTGGCGCTTTTCATTCTCCTTTGTCTGGGCGCGGTCCGCCTTGAGTTCGGCGATGAACCCTTTGAGGTCCTTCAATTCGTTTTCGAGATTGTCCATAGATCAGCCGCGAATGATAATAAATCCATCCCCACCCGTAAAATCAAAACCTCCTGAGACGCTCCGGGCTCCGGGTTCCTTATGTCGAGGAGCGTGTAATGGGTAGAGGTCCACTTCGGCTGGTAGTAGCCGCGTGCCCATGCCCGTCGGGGCGCTGGAGCGTCAGAAAGCGGGCGACCCCACCCTTCCGTCGCGATCCGCGTACGCACCGTTGGGAGCCGGTCACTGCATGTAGCCCATTTCTTCATAGTAGCGCGCGGCGCCGGGATGCAGCGGCACTTCGTAACCGTTCCACACCGTATGGATGTTGTAGGAGAAGTTCAGATGGCTCCATTGCAGGAGTTGCTGCTGCTCGTCCATCGCTTTGGCGACCGTGTAGGCAAATTCGTCCGGCGTGTCCGTCCGGCAATAGATCGTCGTGCCCGTTCGCACGACCGTCGGGATCGGGCGGTCAACGCCGCGGTACAGCCCCGGTGGGATGGTGCCGCGCTCCTGCTCACCCTCCCGCGCCAGTTCCGCCAGCAGATCATCGGGCAACTGGATGAAATTGAGGTCGAATTTCTGGCTGATCTCCGTCCATACCCTCCATTCCGGCGCCGTCGTCATGTCGCCGCCCCCTCCGATGGCCACATCGAATTTCTCCCGATCCTCGGCCGTGTTGCCCACATGGCCGCCGCCGGCCTCAACGGCTTGCCTCGACAGGCCAAAGTGAGCCAGGATGCGCGTGGAGTCGCCGCCGATCCCGGCAGTCAGGATGCGCACCGGCCAGCGTTTCTGCCGTATCTGCGACAGGTTGGTGATACCCGTCTCCGCTCTCGCTGCGACCAGCACATAACTCGGGTCCTGGATATTGGCAATCAGGCATAGATTCGTCATGGGCTTGTCTTTGGCGTACGTGCCGGTTCCCCGGTAGGCGTTGCGCAGGAATTGGATGGCGACCGCGCCGAAATCAACCGCTCCCAAGTCCGGCGCGTTGCGCGGGGCGAGGTTCTCCGGCATCGCGGGATCCGGCTTGTAAGGAGGCGGCTTCCGAGCTTCGCTGACGATGCGCGGAGCGTCGGCGCCGTTGCAATTATAGCAAATCTGCACGTCGTACCCGTAGGGCTTCATGGCCGTTTTCACCACTTCAGCCATCGCTCCCCACGGACAGATCTCACACGCGCCGCCGAACACCGGCTTCCTCTGTGCAATACCGGTCTGCCCGTCGGCCGCGGGCGAAACGGCCAGCAGGGCCGCCGCCAGGCAGGAAATGGAAACGGAGAAGGTTGTCATAAGGACTGGCGGATGGTCATGTCGGCATGAAAATTCCCGGCTCAAGAACGGATTTCATGGCGCCGGAATACTGACTGACCGGACCGGTTTCAAGAAATTTCGCTGTTGCCCAGGCGACGGGAGTGCATTTCATGCGTCACATCTGCCGTGATTTCCTCCTGACAGACCTCAGTAAAACTGGGGTTTCGCGCCAAAACCATTCGCAATTTGAATTCCTGCCTTTTTCGCAATGCAAGCCCTGTGAAGGGTCCGGGGAACTTGGTGTCCGTTCATTTTCGGTCGCCGCTCAAGTCAACCCCAAAAATGCTGACCCTTTCACTGACCTTTTCACGGCTCAAAACTTGCGAAAATAGAAGTCCCAATCGCGCCGCTCGCCGAGCAGCGCCGGATCGGGACCGAGTTGGACGCGTTGCAGGCGGAGGTGGACGCGCTGAAGCGCCTGCAAGCCGAGACCGCCGCCGAGCTGGACGCCTTGCTCCCTGCCATCCTCGACAAAGCCTTCAAAGGAGAACTCTAAATGATGAAATCGTGGAATGAAATCACTCACTACGCCGGCTTCGATTGGTCTCGCCCTCATCGACGATGAGTTGGCCGTAGTCGGCGACGCGATCGTCCACCGCCTCTTTGCGAACAAGGCTCTGAATGAGCGCCACATCGAGCGAGCCGGTCAGCCTGTGGCGTCCGCCGCCCAAACGGCCAATGGTCTTGGGCGGCACTCCCAGAAAGAGGGAAAGGCGCTCGATCCACTGCTCAAGAAGTTGCTGGCGGTGAACCAAAATCAGAGTATTGACACCGCGTTGAGCCATGAGCCAGGCGGACACGACGGTTTTTCCAAACGCCGTCGTCGCCGCCAGAACACCCGTGTCATGTGCGAGCAAAGCCTCGGCGGCCGCCTGTTGATCGGGCCGCAATGTGCCGTGAAAAGTCACTTTCATAGGCGTGCCGGCGTGGCGTTCGTCGCTGAGAACCGGCTTGATTTTGAGCGCCCCAAGCGTCTCCAGCACGTCGTCCAGGCACCCGCGGGGCAGGGCGATATGCTTCGCATGATCTTCGGCGCATGAAACGATTCTTGGCTTGTCGTAAGTCGGCAGGCGCATCGCCTGCGCGCGATAGAATTCGGGATTTTGAAACGCGGCCAAACGCAGCAGGCGGTTGCGCAGCCCGGGCGGGAGATTTTCTTTGGCGATATAGATTTGATCCCCGAGAACTATGTCAAGTGTATCTGGCAGGGGACTTGGAATGGGTGGTTCCTTTCGGCGGCGCGACGGGGGCGCCGTCCATGGGCTGTCATCATCCTCATCGGCCAAAGCCATGCGAACCCCAATGATCCGTCCTTTGGATTCCGCATCGCGCACAAGCGTTTCGGTTTTCGCCCGGCTCATTCGCCGCACGGAGGCCAGGAACTCCCATTGATCGGAGTATGGCGCGAATCGTTCGTCGAGAAAAACCGTATTACCGCGCTGCCGGGCCTGTTTCTGGAGCGGCAGCGCAATCAGATTGCCGAACCCGCCTTTGGGCAGCGTGTCCTGATTGGGAAAGAGCCGGTCATCCCATCTGAAAGCGGATGATTGAGGCTCTGCAATTCTGCAACTTTTCCCCATTCCGGGCTTGCGCCGGTGCGCTGCGCTGGCTTAAAGTGGGTTTCTGGCGTGGACAAGGGTGGAATGGCCCGCGCGCCGCGTCGTTGCAGCATTTTCCCCGCGCAAGCCGTGGGACCGGCTGCGGAACGGTTGGCAGGATAGCTCAGTTGGTAGAGCAGAGGACTGAAAATCCAAGAACGCACTTTTTGCTCTCTTTTGCCATTTGGCACTATCACTGATTTCCCTCGCAAATTCAACGCTTTGCACTCCTTCGCCTTTTGCTCCGACTGGCGGTTTTTCGCTGCATAAACGCCGTCAGCGATACAAAAAGGGATGCAACGGCATTCGTATTGACTTTCTGAGAAGTTGCGTCCCCAACCGCCGGTTAAGGAGTGACGAGTTGAACTTCTGGAAAATAGGTTTTAACGCGATCCGGGTCGCGCGTGACGAGCTTCATTCCATCGGCCTTGGCATGAGCGCCGATCAGGAAGTCCGGGAGTGGAACGCGGTTTTCCGTTTTCCGTCCGTCTTTCTTTAATCGGTCCAAATAGATGGCAAATGCTTTTGCGGCTGGAATCGCCGCTGATATCGGCAATGGCACCAACTTCAGACCCAAGCCTTCGAGCAAAGCGGGGACAGCGTCACGATTCTCGGAGCGCACTGACGCCTCGCTGACAACGATGGTGTTCACGGCCCCTCCTTCGCCGCCTTCCTGAACCGCCGCGGCAATCTGGCGCTTGGCCCAATCGTGAAAAGGGCTGTCGGAGTCGCGGGCATCAATGACAACGCTGCTGTCAAACAGAATCACCGGGTCTCCTCTTTGATCTCATCCCAGCTTTTCGTGAACCGTAGCGGACTGTTTTCGATAGCAGCCATTGCCTCTGCAAAAGTTGGCTTGCGGCGTGGCAACTCAACTTTCCGAAGCAAAACGTCGTTATCGCCAAGGACTTCCGGTTCGTAATAGTCGCCGGGCCGGAGCACGGAAACCAGAATTCGATGCGTCTCATCTACTTTTACAGCGTTCACGGGAGTAATCTCCACCAAACCGGAAACCTTTTCAAGTCTGGCCTTGCCGACAAATCAACCCAGGCGCGAGAGCGACGGCTGTATGGAAAGGCGATTGATCGGGGGCCGTTTCTGGGGCGAGCAATCGCGGTGCGCCGCGCGGCGCCAGAGCGCAAAAGCAACCTGACTTGGCCCCGTGCGCCCGCCAGCACAACGCGGCAACAAAGGTTCGCAAGCGCATCCGCCGAAGCCAAACCCCCACCTCTAAAAGCCAAATCGGGCGTTATTCACTTCTGGAGCGCATTCGCTGGAAACCCATAAAAGCAGAAGGGACGCTTTACCTCTAACATTCGTTACAGGTTGGCCAACGACGCGTCAACGACCGGTGCCGCAAAAGTCGCCGCAGGGTCCGGCGATATTTTGCCGCAAGAACGCCGCAGCCACCAACGACCGCTGCCGTAAGAAATGCCGCAACGGTCAACGATAGTCCCGCGAACGGCCAACGACGGGCCGTTGAACTTTGTCGCCGTGCCGCCGCAAATGTTCAAAGACATGGCCACAACCGATTTGGGCAGCAAACGCTGCCAGCCATGTGTGCTTCGTGTTTGCCGCTGGCATTGTACGGCTCCGCTGCGCTTGTCAAGGTAGTGCCCCGTCCTCCCGCCGCCTCCACCTTGACAATGCTCGCTCCGCCGGAAACTGCGGCTCTTAGGAAACACGAAGCGAATCTTTGAAGCCTGTCGGCTGTGCCATGACCAGCCTAATCCGTTTGCAGAAAACATGCGAAATCGTTAGGATCGTGGCTGTGAACAAGCGTGATCTAATCCAGAGGTTGGAGAAGATTGAAGGCGTTTCCGGCGGCGAGGACGTTTCTCTCAAATCGCCCGACGGCGGCCAGTGGGGAGAACTGGCGCTGCGTCGAGCAACGAATGAGGAAAAACAAAAAGCCGGAATCCCGCCGAACAGGTGGGTCGCTGTGATAGCCGTCGGGGGCAACAGCAAGCTTACATTGCAGGGGCTACTGGACCAGTTACGCCCGCTGCCGGAAATAGCGGAGGTTTACACGATGCACTACCCAAACGCCGGAACAGAGTGGCTTGCGGACATCGATGTATTGGGTTTGAAAAGCTTGCATGAGGAGGGGTGCGCACGACATGTGATTGCTCTCTCGGCGCAAGAGAATCCTCAACGCAACACGGGAGAGAAATGCTGACCTGGGGCCTAATCTGTTGTTTGCTGCACATCGTCATTCGCGGATTGCGCTGGTATCGGGTCTCCGATGTCTGCGCGATTGGCGTTTATTCTGTGGTATTCGAAGATTTGCCCGACCCCGGCGCTCCAAACTGCATGAGTATGTTGAAGGATGTGGCGCGAACCTACGAGAAAGAAATCCAGCCGCACACAGGTTCTGTCGGCAGATTATTTCCGGGGTTCTACTATCATTTGCAGTGGATGCCTGCGGCTACGCGGGATCACGTTCCGCCACGAGGGATGTTCCCCAAACCGCTCCCAACAGATCTTATTACCGTTCCCTCCTGTCACACCTGTAACAGCGCCAGTTCGTTGGACGACGAGTATTTCAGACTGGTCGTTTCGGCTTGCAGCAACGACAGCCCACGATCAATGGTTCTGCTTAATCAAAAAATACTCCCAAAAGCCCGAGAAAAACCGCTACTTGCGAAACGGTTTTTAAAGTCCTGTGCTCGGGTTCCTGAATTCAGTCCAGGCGGCATTTACGTAGGACAAGCGCGGGCGGTGACGTTTGAGCGTCAAAGGATACAGGTTGTTGTCAATAAGATCGTCAGGGGACTATTCTTACAGCATACGGGCCAAGCGCTTGGAAGCAACCGAATCGTTGAAGACTTCGTTTGCCAACCAAAGCTAAGTCCGGAAGTGATAGAGAGGATTTCCTGCTTGCCGTTGTTCAAGGTCGGCGACGGCACGGTGTTCAGTTACAGGTACGAACTGCCGGAACCTCAAGGCGCTGAAAGCGCTTGGTTTCCAATGTTTTACAATGACGCAGTCTTGTTCATTGCGACAACCGGTCTTGTTGACACCTATTCGCCTTCAGCGTGAGATCCGAAAGTCACCTTCGCGGCCATGCTTTGCGAATGCTCGCGGCGTAGGTGGCCATAAATCTTCAATGCCAGCATTCCGCCGTCGCTGTGGCCGAGCCACCCTGCGACAGTTGGGATATCAATGCCACTTTCGACGCAGCGGGTGGCGAACAAGTGACGCAGCGAATGATGCGTGAGCCGGGCGCAGCCGACGACTTTGCAGGCGCGGGTGAGCGATTTTTGGCATTCGGATACGCGACAAATCCGGTTGTCAGGATTCGGCTGATGTTTGGCCCGCATCCTTTCGAGCAACTGGCGCAAGGCGGGAATTAGCGGAATGGCTCGCGTAAGCGACGCATTGCTGGTTGCGCGGCGTTTGACCGACTGAATGGTGATTTCGTTGCGGTCCCAATCTACGTCGCGCCACAGTGCTTGTTTCATTTCGGCGATGCGGCAGCCGGTGAAGCTCAGGAAACTGACCAGATCGGCACAGTCCTTCGCCTGGCCCGCGCCCGATCTTTCGATTTCCTTCAAGAGTCGGTCAAACTGTTCGGTCGTTGGAAGTTCCAGAGGTTTTGAGCGCACGCCGAGGCGTTTGATTTTGAAGACCGGGTTTGCGTCCCGGCCAAGACCGGCGAAAGCGAGAATTTGCCGGAACACGTTGAGGGTATTGTTGAAGAATTGCGGCGAGTATTTTTCGGCATAGCGTTGCGCCCATTGGCGGCACTCGGCTTCCGTAACGGCGTCCACCTTTCGCGTGTCGAGATCCGGCCACGATTTGAGCAGCCGTTTGACGCAACGGAGCCGATAGACCTTGGACAACTCCGCCAGCGTGTGGTCACAATTTGTCTGGTCCTCAAACTTCGTCCGGCCATCAGCAAATGTGCCAACCTCCGCTTTCGGCTTCCGCAACTTCTTGAGTTGGTCTGGAAGCCGCTGTTTGGCAGTTGAAAACACATCCGTATCCAAACTTGCTCGAACTGGCTTGCCATTGACCTTACAGCGTGCGTAATATGTTCCCGCAATGACGTATTGCAGCAAATTCGGGACTTTTGGGAATGAGCGCCACTTGCCGTCAGCGGACAAGTGCCGGTCTCTCTTGTCATTCAGGACGCTTTCTGCGTCGGCCATAGTCATATCGTATGTCGCTCTCATCGAGGACAATATACGGGATACAATGGCGGGATGCAATGAGGGTTTTCCCTGTTCTTTGAATTGCTGTAAATAGCTTGATTGCAATAAGTTAGGCAGGATATCTCAGTTGGTAGAGCAGAGGACTGAAAATCCTTAAAAGCCATGTTCTTATGGGTTCGGCTGGGTTTATTTCCGTTCAGTGTCTCCACCCTATTCGATGACTTTTACGAGGGAAAACCTGAATTTTCACAGATTTCTCCTCGTAAAAGCTAGAAAATGGAAATTATTACGAATTATTACGAATTCAGTCCTTGTATCTTCCAGTATTTATGGGAGACACAAGGACTGAACAGGGGACGGCAAGAATAGGCCGCAGTCTCTAATCTGAGCAGGAACACCCTGGCCAAGAACCGAGCGCTCAGAGCCTGGGCAAGGCTTCCGTTTGGAACTTCTGGTCGAGTTCGGCAAACGCGGGATGATGGCCCGACCAGAACGACGCGCGCTTGGTCGGTTTGGGAAACAGATGCGAATCGAACCGCAGCAACCGGTGCATTTGGTGGAAGGCGAGGCCATCCATCCCGAGGAGATTCTCGATCTCCTGACCGGTGCGAGAGGTCGTCCCGGCCCGGTCGCTCTTGGCCCGAAAGGCCGCGTGGTTCATGAGGTTGACCACTCCGGCCTGCCAGTCCAACTGCTGGTAGTAGTAGGACCGCATCAACTCCGGGCCGAGATCACACTCCGACGGGCTGAGGTGGTTGGACAGGCGCAGGTTTCCGCCCAGCCAGGAGTGCGTCAGGTGGTTGGAGAGCGGGTAGGCGCGGAAGTTGGGATCGGCAGAAATGTTCTGGATGAGCCGCATGAAATTGGAGTAGTAGGGCTCGACGCGCTGGAAATAATTGAATCCCCGGATGGCGGCGTGCTGGGTGAAAACGGCGTAGGAGCTGAGATCGCCGGGCCGGTCCAGTTCCATTCGCCAATGGGTCAGGACGATGGCGAAGACCAAGGGCTGCAGGGGAACCGGCAGGTTGAAGGGCAGGCCATCGTGGGTGACCGCTCCCCGGAGCAGGCAGTTGGCGGCTTCAAATCCCTCCTGGTCCAGCCCCAACTCCTGTTTCAACGCAGGGTCCAGGGTGGCGTAAGCGCAAGTCTCGCTGTGACGCGCGACGACCCGCCGGCCGCTGGGCAAGAGCATGGCCCTGTCCTCATGGTCGTGCAGAGTGAAGTCCTGCATGGAGTCCCCTGCCGCTCGGAAGGGGTAGGCACGGACAAACAGTGACAGGATGAAGAGTTGCCACGCTGGCTTTTCCAACAATGCCAAGACCGGCCGGTGCGTAGGCACAAAAAGCTGGTGGTGGTCGTGGAAGGCATGGAAACTAATAATCCTGTTTGCTCCTCCGTTGCCGTTGCTGTTCAAGATCACTACGCTCCCAATTCGCTATTGCCCGATAAAAGGACTGCAAAAGTCGATCATCGCTATAGCGGTTGGCCAATGCATCGCCTTGCTCAAGGATGTACTTGTACTCGGGATCAAGTTCGGAATCCGAATAAGTTCGGCCTCCTCCACAAGCCGCGAGAAGCAATGTCTTGGTGACCTCGTCCATCGCGCCAAGTTCCTGGCCGCGAGCCAGGATGGATCGGACAACGTCAGGAAAATTGAACACAAAGCGCGATGGCCGAATGCCAACAAGTTTGGCGAACAGCTTGATTTCGTCGCCGTTCTTGCACGTTGTTACGAATTGGCGGAGTCGGTCTGGCGCAGATGCCGCGTCAGCCCAAAGCAAGGACCGAATCAAAGCAAGCCGAAATTCCTGGGAAAAACTATCCGCTTCACTTGTAACTGCCCGATCCCAAAGTGCGTGGATTTCGCGATCCACATATTCAGCGTCACCGAGCGGCCCCAAAGACGGAATTTCGCTGATGTGCAACCTGTGGCGGCGTCCAAGGTCCGACTCTGCACGCTCGTAGAGCCGTCGCACATGCTCATAGACTTGTCTAGGGAAGCGTTCCGAAACATTGGTCAGACTAAGAGATATCGGTCCACTCTCTGGAAAACAATATTCACCCAAATTATCAAGGCACTCCGCGACCTTCTGCGACTCCACATTCGGCCCGTGCTCTTTTACGATGATGCCCAGCGCCTCGATTATCAAGTCACCGGACCGCTCTCCGCCGGGCTGCAATTGGCTCAACACCTCAACACTCCATCTGGGGTCATTATTTGAGGGCAACTCGCACAGCCATGCCAGTTCACAAACGACGGGATCTTCTTTTCTCTTCACCGCTGCCAAGATTGCTTCGTGTTCGACGGGAGCGAGTCCGCCGCCATGAAGTTGCTTCCAGCCGAGGAAACCGATGAGTTCGCATAATTGCACGGCCTTCCCGTGTGCCGGCAGGCGTTCAACCGCCTCGCGATATGCCTCCGGCGCAGCAGTGAACGCGTAGGAAAGGACGGCCCGCAATCCTCCGTCGAGCACGGGTTCCTCCGTTCCCACAAGTTCCTTCAGCAGTCCGTCGCACCAACTTGGAGACATTTGGGCCAAGTGCTCGAGTAATTCACCGGAATACACGTTCTGGTTTATCGCCTTCAATTCGCCGCCGGCGCGCCGAAGGAATTCGCAGAGTTGATGCGGGGTTTTGGATCTTTCGAATAGCTCCCGCGCGGTGGCGCGGGTGAATTCGGCCCATTGGAGTTTCGCCTCCTCCCGCTCTGACGCCGCCTTCGGTCCGGGATGGACGGGGAATTCAAAATGGGCATAGGAACTCAATACTATTTGCACTCGTAATTCCAAGCTGCTTGGAATCGTTCCTGCGATGCGGTCGCGCTCGCTCTTCACAACCGGGTCTTGCTCAAGTTGCGGACGATTGCGGAGAACGCCTCTAAGTTGCAACAAAAGTGTCGGCGAGTCATGGCGAGCCTCGACCGCGCCTTCAATTACCTTCAAAACGTCCAGGCGGGCTTGCCGCCAGGATTCCTGATCGGTTTTGTCAGGGAGCGAGCGGGGCCCGTTTCCGTTAGGTTTGATGGCTTCCGCCAGGACGGGGACAACCGCGCAGCCGAGAACTGTGTCGGGTGATTTCAGGAGTTTTTCGATGATGTTCAGCGTCCGCTGGCGAATCGGGCGAGCCTTTTCAGCGCGAAGACGTCCCGTTTCGGTGAAGACCTTATTGCCTTCGCCGGGGTACCAAGCGTTTTGAACCTCTCTGACAAAAAATGGTTTCAGGAGCGCGCTTGAAATCCATGGCTGGCGACGGAGGAACTCGATTGTTGACGGTTCTTCGATTTTCTGCTCCAGCCAAGCTAATACTCCCTCGGATACCTCAATTGGCTTGCTCAGTTCGAAGGCCGCTGCTTCCGCGATGGTGTTGATTGCCACGCAGCCGCTTTCTTTCGTGCTCTCAGCTTTGAGCGTGGCCAGGGACCAAAGTAGGTCCAAGGCTCTTTTGGCATGCGCCGCATGACTGACGACAATGGGTTTCAACAACGGCGGCAAATCCCTGCAAGCGCATGCACGGTCGTTCGCCGACGTTGCTGCGCTTTTCATTGCCAATTCAGTCAGTTCCAAAGTTCTTTCCGGCAAGAACACCGCCACTGGTGCCCATTGGGCCAGCATCTCGCTACGATCTGTATCAAGGTTCCTGACCCCTGCGAGATACTGATCGAGGAAATCTGACTCATCGTGGACCCAGGAGCCCTTCTCAAAACGGTCGACGAATTCATGCCAAATTGGGTCGAAAAGAGAGTATGAAGTTCCCTGGCGCGAGCGCGCTTCCCAGTCCGCCTGGGCGATGTTCCGCATCAGCGCCGGGAAATCATCCAAGCTCAATTTGTTGATGACGGTCTTGTGCATGTGCGTCGGACGGCCGACATTGTCGAGACAGGCATCCAGCAAAACGGCATCGGCGAAAAGGTCAGGGTAAAGGCGAATGCCTTCGCGGTTTTCGACAATCAAACCCGCTGATTCGAGCGCCCCCAAGTCCTCATCAATGTCCAGGGCGGAGCAGCCCAGTATTTCCGCCACCTTGACCAGCAGGGCGTCATTTTTCGGAGTCGGTGAAACGAACGAGAGGAGGCTGATGACACGGTTCAGCCGCTCCTGCTTCGCTTCGGGTTGGGTGTGCAGAAAATCGTCCTTGAAACTTTTGAAAACGCGCTCGCGAAATGCTCGCTCGTCACGCAAGGCTTCCAGACCTTCGCCTGAGTTCATTAAGTCAGCACCCAACACCACCAGTAGCGGGCACCTGTCGGCCAACGACGCCAGGGTATTTTCTTGTGAACGATGATCTTGCGTTAAAACCTGTTCCGCAAGTCGGAGAATGTCGTCCCATTGCCAGGATGGCAGGCGCAATGGTTCTTCGATCCTGTCGTTATAACCATTTTGGTAAAGTTGGCTCCTAATGGCATCTACGGCTTGGGGACGGGTGGCGATCAGCAGACGGATGGGTTTGACCTTCTCCGCGGCTTGCGCAATGTCCCCAATGGCTTCGCCCATCCGGTGGGCATCGTCCACAATGAGAAGGAGGTCTTCCTCCTCGCCTGCGAGGAAATCACTCTGTTCGCCACTCAATCCGTGCTGGTTGAGGTTCAAGAAACGGACACGCGGCGATTGAGGCTTCTTCTCAAAGTGTTGGGCCAATTCCAAAAGCAGCCGGCTTTTGCCTTGCCCTCCGGCGGCGCTCAGGATCAATGCGTGGCCAGCGCCGGATTGCGCGAATGCCTGCAGTTTCGTAAGTGCATCAGTCCACGGCACAAACGGGATCGTGTGCCGGAAGTGTTTGTTTGTGTCTCGGAGGTCGCGCCGGAAGAACTCCTGCCAATTCAACAATGGTTGGTCACTGCATGGGAAAAGTCGCTTCACCCAGTCAGGGCCGAAAAACCGATGGACCAGATTGATGGCATCCTCGCGGGGCCTCAAGATCGAAATTTCCGTGGTCAACCGGGAGGCATCCCACCAGCGCCATTTTCGATGCTCGTCGATTATCGCCTGCGCGTTTTCGTTCAAGCCGCAAGTGGTCACCAGAACAAATTGGTCGGCCTGAGGAAAGCCCCCCTCCGCCAACTTAATGGTTGAGGAGACTTGTGACTCGACAAAAGCCGTTGTGTGTTTGCATTGAAAGTACCAGACTGCGCCTTGATCGTCCTTGGCCTTGATGTCTGCTCCTTTCTGGGCGTTTCCCGACAGGAGGCGAGTCGCCTCCACTATGTTCCGTTGCGTGGCCTTGCCATCTTTCAGTAACGTAATGACAGGGTGCAGATTTAGTAAATCATTACAGAACTGTTCAAACTCCTGATCATCAAGAGCTTGATAAAAAGGCAGTGCCGACGGAGAGAACCCCGTCGGAAAACCTGCCGTTTTGTCTGTTTTTTCAACTTTCACAAAATCAATGCTTGCAATATAGGACATCATCTCCTAAATTGCAAGAGAATGCGTTACGAACGACCTAACCTGTTGAGCCGCATTGAGGAAGGATTCGGCAAAAAGCCCATCACTCTGCTGTTGGGGCCTCGCCAATGCGGAAAAACGACGCTCGCCCGGCACTATGCCGGCAGGCCGGACACCCATTGGTTCGATTTGGAGGATTATCTGCACCGTAGCCGGCTGGAGGATAATCCGATGGGAACTCTCGGCCCTTTGCGCGGACGAGTGGTGCTGGACGAGGTCCAAATCCTGCCCGAACTGTTCCCCGCTTTGCGCGTGCTGGCCGACCGTCCGGAGATGCCGGCACGATTTCTCTTGCTGGGGAGCGCATCGCCTCATTTGGCCTGGCATTCGGCGGAGACTTTGGCGGGCCGTGTCTTCCGCATTGAAATGGCCGGATTCACGGGCAGCGAAGTAGGGATTCATCACCAGCAAACCCTGTGGTTGCGAGGCGGGTTTCCAGACTCATTCAACGCGGCCAGCGACACGGATTCACTGAAGTGCCGCCGCGATTTTATCAGTGATTTTCTGCAACGCGACCTGGTCGCGCTCGCCGAAAGCCGATTATCGCCACAGCAACTGCGGCGTTTGCTCCTGATGCTGGCAGCCCACAATGGCTCGACCGTCAATGCTTCGGCTCTTGGACGCGAGATCAGCGTGGATTTCAAAACGGTGCAACGATACCTGGATGTTCTGGAGGGTGCCTTTTTGCTGCGCGTGGTGCCGCCGTTCTTCGCCAACGTGGCCAAAAGAGTGCGGAAGGCCCCGAAGCTTTACATCCGTGACACAGGACTTCTGCACGCCTTGATGGGACTCGAAACAGTCGAACAACTCCAAACCTCCGGTCAAATGGGGTTTTCCTGGGAAAGCTTCTGCCTGGAACACCTGATTCAAGAAGCGGGGCTGATCAGCGAAGATTGTTTTCATTATTCCGTCCAGGGCGGCGCCGAGATGGACCTGGTGACGACGATTGGCGGGACGGTTTTGGGATTTGAGTTTAAACACAACGATGTCCCCTCCATCACGAATTCCATGCGCACTGCGGCTGACGATCTTGGAGCGAAACGCGTCTTTGTTCTTTATCCGGGTCCCGACACCTTTGCCCTGGACAATTCCGAACGTTTTGTCGCGCTAGCTTGGCGGGATCTGGCCCAGTTTCGCTCCCGGTTCGCGTAGAAAGACGGCTCGGACGCCCGCTTACACCGGAAGCGCGGCAAGGCCCCGAAAGGTGAGCACAAGGGCAACGACACCGCTGCCATCGTGGCACTTGCACATTTGCTTACGGCTTCTTTCAGCCTTTCCCTCGCGGGATCGGCCTTGCCATTCGGCTACCGTTACCGTCATCGCCTCGGTCGAGATCGTTTCATCTCGATGGCTCATGCCCATGCCGGGCACACTAGCGCGGGCATTTTGGCTGCGCCGGAGCAGCAGCAACCGACGCTGGCTGGCGCACGAAATAGTTCAACAACCTGTTATGCTGTTTCGGCCAAAATCCGCAAACGTGCTTGGAATGCCTGATTTTATTGGTTGGTTACAACTTTTCGCTTCTTGGTTCAAAATGGGCCAACTGGCCTCAAATTACCTGGAAAAGTGTACTGCACAGTACTGCACCTTGGCGAAGGCCCAGAAGCAGATTGTGCCGTGTTTTCGGGGTGACAGTGGAGCTTGAACGGAGCCTGATGGATATTTTTGGTATGCTTCCTGCGCGTCGCTCATCATGGTGATGGGCCGTTTCATGAATCGGACGATTCCAAGAACGCTGGCACCCGTGATTATGCCACCGGGTTCCGGAAGTTTCCGCAACGCCCCGGCGGGATATCCATCCAGACGGATGCGGTTGGTTGATGGTGATAATGGGCCACCCCAAGGAGTCTGACGGTGCCCGCGAAAGGCAAGAGGGAATTCATGCCAGTGAGACCACCCTTTTCAGAATCAAGCGTCCACAAGGAGATGCGACCAGCATGGTGTATTTGTAAGAGGCTTTCCATAAACCACTTACAGCATGATTCAAAGACGTTGACCCCATAAGTCTTAATATGAAGCATTAGACAATGTGAAAAGTGTTTCTTATTCAACATTTGCGTTGACGCTTGAAATCTAATGTCTATTATGTCGCTAGACATTATCAACAATGTCTCTACATTATGAGTGTGTTGGGGGCGTTGTTGGGAATCGAAGAATTGAGCAATTGGGGGTCAAGAGCCCCCGATTGTTTGTGAAAAACGTGAAGAGCGATCTCTTCGGAATCGAAACCAGACGGCTGGACGAAGAATGAAAATATAGAAGAACAAAACGGCAATCAATCGTGTGAACTGACCGGACCACTGGAGGCAATCATGAACAACCACAGACAAAGAAACCATGAACCCTATTCAGTTAACCGGCAGCAAAACGCCTGCATGGCCCCGCGCGCACCACACAGAACCTGAACCTGTTCGGAAGGCGGCTCCTTCGCTTTCCCGAGACGGGAACACTTATGGCCGCTCCTCAATGACAGGTTTAAGGGGTGGAAATCCTCTCTTAAGACTCCCTCTGTTCTGCATGGCCGGCATCTGCGGACTCCTTTTGGCCGGCGCGAGCCGCGCCGCCGATAGTGGCCAGACCGCCACCGCCCCCGTCCTGCCGCAAAAGCCCGCTTGGCTGACCGACTTGTCCATCGGAGTCAAAGAGGGCTACGATGACAACGTCTATCTCTCGGGTGTGGTCCCGGCGAACAAAGCCATACCGGACGGCGGGGTTCTGGCGCTGAAGAATCATTCCTCTTTTGTCACTACCGTATCGCCCAAACTCGGCTTCAATTTTGCTCCGTTGCTTGGGGACCAGAAAGTTCTGCAAGCGCTCACCTTTGCCTATGCTCCGGAATTTGTCACCTACCACGATGCGGATACAGAGAGCTACAATGCTCATCGCCTTTCCGCGAACGTCAAAGGCCAGGTGGACGACTTCTCGTTCAGCCTCGAAAATGGCTTCAACTATATTAACGGCAGCAAGTACGGCGCATCCTATTCGAGCGGGCTGACCGCCTACGGCACGGGCATCCTGCGGGAGAGGCGGGAGCAATTTCAGGATCGCAACACCCTAACCCTCAAGTATGACCAGGAGAAGTGGTTTGTCCGGCCCACAGCTTCGCTGCTCAACTATAATCTGAATGCCAAACAGCTTGCGGGCTTCACCGGTTATCAGAACTACGCGGATCGTTACGACGTCAACGGCGGCGCCGATGTGGGCTACAAGCTGGAGAAGGACCTGGCGGTGACCCTGGGCTACCGCTACGGCTCCCAATACCAGCAGAAGTATTCGGCGGCCATTGACGCGCTTGGCAATAGCGCCTCCGGCAGTTATCAGCGTGTGCTGCTGGGACTGGAAGGCAAGCCGGCAAGCTGGCTGGATGTCAAACTCCAGGGCGGGCCGGACCTCCATCACTACGGCGATGCCGCCCCGGTCAGCGACTACAACCCGACGACCTACTACGGCGAGGCGGTCGTGACAGCGACCCTCTCCAAACAGGACACAGTGTCGGTCAACTACCGCCAGTGGCAATGGGTGTCGAGCACCGGCAAAGTGCCCTATTTCGACAGCACCTACGACCTGAATTACAAGCACAAATTCAACGACAAATTCTCTGGAAACGTCGAAGGCCGCCTGCTCGGTTCGGACTACACCAGCGGCCTTACCAGAAACCATGATGTCAACGCTCCCGTCAATGCTCGCAACGACTTGTACTACACAGTCTCGGCCGGATTACAGTACTCCTTCAACGCCAATTTCAGCGCGAACCTGGCTTACTCCTATGATTTGGCGCGCAACGGGCAGCCCGGACTCGCCGCCGATGCAGTAGCGCCGCGCGAATTCGATCACCAACTGATCTCTCTCGGCGTGTCATTCAAGTATTGATGCCACTGGCACAACCAACGGCAGCCCGGTTGCCGGCAATTAACAAACGAAACGTATGAAAACAAGTCCTCGATTATTCGATTACAAAAAGCTGGCTGGACTGGCTGTGGCGATGCAGATCGCCGCGACGGCCCTGGCGGCGGACACGAACCTGGTCGCTCTCAAGGTTGGCCATCTGCCCGTGACAGGGCATGCCAAATTCTTCGTCGCCAAGGAGGAGGGGTTCTTCAAGGCGGAAGGATTGGATGTCGAGTTGGTGGAGTTCGCCAACTCGGCCGACGGTCTGGCCGCGCTGCGGGCCGGCAAGCTCGATCTGGGCGCGTTCGGCACGACGGCCCCCCTGGTGCATATCTCCAAAGACGCCGACATTCGGATCATTGGCGGGGTCATGGGCGAGGATGCCGCCATCATCGCCACGCCGGAAAACGCGAAGATCATCAAGACCGTCGCCGACTTGAAGGGCAAGAAGGTGGCCACGGTTCGTCTGGCGACCGGTGACGCGGTGTTCCGCGGCGCGCTGGAAGAAGCCGGCTTGAACTGGAAGACCGACGTGCAGATCTTCGAGTTGAAAAGCCCGCCCGCCGTGCTGGAAGCGGTCAAGTCCGGCCAGGTGGACGCGGGAGTGACGTGGGGGCCGCATGATGTCACCGCCGAATCCCAGGGCCTCAAAGTCGTCATCCGAAGCCGCGCGTTGCAGCCGGGGCATCCCTGCTGCCGGCTGACTGTCAACGCAAAGGACCTCCAGGAGCGGCCGGAAGTGTGGGAGCGGTTCATCCACGCCTTCCTGCGGGCGGAGAAGTTTGCCAACGACAACCACGAGAAGACGCTGGACGACATCAGCAAGTATCTGAAGCTGGACCGCCCCGTGATCCAAAAGGCCTATTACGATGGGTATCTGGACCAGACCTCGGATCCAAACGTGACCGGCATCGTCCGTTTTTGGAAAACGATGATCAAGAGTGAGTTTGTCACTTCCGACAAGGACATCACCCAGTTCATAGACACCAAAGTGTACGAAAAGGCCCTCAACCGGGTGGTGAAGGAGAATCCCAACGACCCCTTCTGGAAGAAGCGGCTGGAGACCTTTGCCGAGCGGGACTCCGTGACCAAGAAGGCGGAGCTGGACCGCGTGGAAGGAGTCCTGCTGGCCCGCGCCGTTTTTGAAGAACGGGATTGCTGCCTCCAGCCTTGAAGATTCGGATCGCTGCCGCCGCAAGTGCATTTCGGCGCCGGTGGTTCCTCCAGGCCGCTGTGGCGGGTGGTTGCCCGCCGCGGCGGCTATTGTTCAGAGCGAAAGAAAATGTCCATGCAATTCAATACAACAGGTTTCGAGGATTATCCGGCCCGGGAGGTCGGGCCGGGATGGCCGGCGCCGTGACTGTGACCATGAACTTCACGGATACTCGACCAACGAATTCCATTTCCGACTCCGGTCTCAAGGTGGAATCGCTCCGCTTTGCCTACAATGGAACGCCGGTTTTGCTGGACATCAATCTGGCGGTTGCGGAGGGCGAATTTGTCTGCCTGCTCGGCCCCAGCGGCTGCGGCAAAACCACCTTCCTGCGCCTGCTGGCCGGACTGGAGACGCTTTCCTCCGGGTACCTCTCATGGAAAGGCCGGCCCATTACCGGGCCGTCGCTGGAACGCAGCGTGGTTTTTCAGGACTACTCCCTTTTCCCGTGGATGAGTCTTGTCAATAATATCACCCTCGCCCTGGCCAAGTCGCACCCGGAAACGGACAAAAAATGGCGGCTGAATCTGGCCGAAGAATTCCTGGAAAAGGTCGGCTTGGCCGACGCGGCGCGCAAGCATCCCTTTGAACTGTCCGGCGGCATGCAGCAACGGGGCGCGATTGCGCGCACGCTCGCTCTGGGGTCGCCGGTGATGCTGATGGACGAGCCTTTTGGGGCGCTGGACCCGGTCAACCGCGCGCGGTTGCAGGATTTGGTGCTGGATGTGTGGGCAAACGCCACCCCCCGAAAAACGGTGGTCTTTGTCACGCATGACATCGAAGAATCGCTCTTTCTGGCCGACCGGGTCGTCATGCTTGGCTCGTCGCCGGGCAGAGTTATTCAGGAATTGCGCGTGCCGTTTGCGCGTCCGCGTTCCCGGCGCACCCTCGCTGGTTCGCGGGAATTCCAAACATTGCGGGAAGAGATCGCCGAGCGTTTCCGCCAGGACACCTTGCAGCGCATCGAAGCCGAGTCGGTTGTCAGCGGCGACGCGGAGGGCATTTGAATGAAAGCACTCATGGCTGAATCGAAAATCACCCCCTCCGGGAGCTTCCCGCTGGCCGCCCGGCTGCGCGTGGAGACGGCAGTCAAACCCGCCGTGGTCCGCCGGGATTCCTGGCTGCGCCTGCGGGGCAGGGAAGGCGTTTTGTTCCTCCTCGGAATCGCGCTGCTCTGGCAGTTTGTCAGTTCGTCCATTCACTTTAAGGGGGCGTATCTGTTCCCTTCGCCGGCGGTGACGCTGAAAGCGTTGTGGGGATCGCTGCCGGAACTCCTCAAGGGTACGGTGTCCTCGCTGCTCGTGCTCGTTCCCGGCTACGCGCTGGCGGTCGCCGCGGGCATTGTGTGGGGATTGCTGGTGGGTACGATCCCGTGGGTGGGCCGTATGTTTTCGCCGTTCGCGCGGCTGGCTTCGCCCGTGCCGCCGACGATTTACATTCCCTACGCCATTGCGTTGCTGCCCACGTTCCGAACCGCCGCCGGCTTCGTGGTTTTTGTGGGCGCGTTCTGGCCGGTTTTTTTGAACACGGCCTCCGGCGCGGCTTCGCTGCCGCAGCGATACCGGGACAACGCGCGCATTCTGGGCTTAAGAGGAACAGAGTATCTGTGGCGCATCGTTTTTCCCGCCTCTCTTCCGCACATCTTTTCCGGCATGAGCGTCGGCCTGGTGTTCTCCTTCATCATGCTGACGGTGGCGGAACTTTTCGGCGCGAGTGCCGGGCTGGGCCGTTTTGTGCAGTTGTACGCCGATTACGCGGATTATCCGCGCATGGTCGCCGGCATTCTCTACACCGGCCTGGTGGTGCTGCTGGCCATGGAACTGCTCGAAAAAGTCAAGCGCCGGGCGCTGTTTTGGATGAAATGAACCGAATAACCGAAAACAAATGAACTGAGGCGTTGCCGTGACATCCAAAGAAATCATCCAAAAGGTTATCAAGCTCGAACAGACGCCGCGCCTGCCCGTGACCCTGCTCTCCGCCGGCGCATGGACCTTGAACCAAAGCGGCCTGACACTCGAACAGGCGCTGGCCGCCGGTCCGCAGCGGATCGCCGAGGTCATCGCCAAAACCAACGAGACGGTTGGCTGCGACATGGTCTGGCCCGGTTCCGGTTATCACAATCTTGCCATCCGGGGGATCGGCGGGCGCATCAAGTTCCGGGTCAAAGGCACCCCCGATGTCCAGGAGCCGGTGCTGCGCGGGAACTGGGCGGCCGAGCGGATCCCCACCAAGCGCGTCCAGGAAGACGCGGGCATTCGCGCGCTGGTTGAGGCCGCGCGTCTGCTCTCCCAATCCATCGGCGACAAGACGGTGGTCGGCACCAGCCAATGGGCGCCGTTCACGCTGGGCGGCCTGGCTTTCGGGGTGGAGAACCTCATGCGCGCCATTCACAAGGACAAGTCCGCGGTTCATGCCGTCATGGAGTTTGCCGCCGAGTTGTGCTTCGACTATCTGGAACCTTTTATTGACGCCGGCGTTTCGATGATCTCGCTGGCCGACCCAACCGCCTCGGGCGATCTGATCTCCCGCGAGCAGTTCATCGAATTCTCCTTCCCCTATCTCAAACGGGTTGCCGGCAGAATCCGCGCACGGGGTGTTTGGGTGACGGTTCACATCTGCGGCAACACGACCAACCGTCTGGACCGCATTCCCGAGGCCGGGGCGCACATCATGTCCGTTGATTACAAGGTCAGCCTCTCCGACGCGCGCCGCATTTTGGACGGCAAGATCGCTTTCGCGGGAAACTTGAATCCGGTGGCCATCATGCAGAAGGAGACCGTTCAGGGTGTTGCCGCCGCGAGCCGCGACGCCATCGGCAAGGCCGGCGTCACCGGCGGTTATATCCTGATGCCCGGCTGCGACATTCCTCCGAGTGTGCCGGTTGAAAACGTCAAAACCATGGTTGAAACCGCGCGCGCGTATCCACTGTGACGCAGAAATCGTTTTTCAAATGAGCAAAACAAAAATCAAAAAAGCAGCAGCCGAAAAGCCCGCAAACCGGGGCAAGGGCACCCTCTGCATTCAAGCGGGCTACACTCCCAAAGTTGGCGAACCCCGCATCCTGCCCATCTCCCAATCCACGACTTACAAATACGATGATTTGGATCAAGTCGAACGCCTGTTCGCGTTGAAGGAAGCCGGATACAAATACACCCGCACCGGCAATCCCACGGTCGCGGCGCTGGAACAAAAAATCACCCAACTGGAAGGTGGAACCGCCGCCGTGGGACTCTCTTCCGGGCAGGCCGCCACGCTGTTGTCCGTCACTAATCTTTGCCATGCCGGCGACCACATCGTTTCCGCCTCCAATGTTTATGGCGGCTCTTACACGTTGTTTGGCATCACGCTGAAGAAGTATGGACTTCAAGCCACGTTCGTGGACCCCGAAGCGCCGGAGCGGGAGCTTCAAAAAGCGTTTCAGCCCAACACCAGGGCGCTGTTCACCGAAACGATTGGCAACCCGGCGCTGGGCATTTTGGATTTTGACAAGTTCGCCCGGCTGGCCCGAAAGAACGACGTGCCGTTTATCGTGGACAATACGCTGGCCACGCCCTGCCTGTGCAACCCGTTCCGGCTGGGTGCGAATGTCATCGTCCACTCGGCCACAAAATACATTGACGGCCACGCGACGAGCCTCGGCGGCGTGTTGGTTGACGGCGGCAATTACGATTGGACCAACGGCAAGTTTCCCGAACTGACCGAGCCGGATCCGGCATACCACGGCGTGCGCTACGTCGAATCGTTCCCGGAGTTTCCCTATGCCGCCAAGGCCCGCGCCCAGCTTCTGCGCGATTTCGGCGTCTGCCTCAGCCCGTTCAACGCGTTCCTGATCAACCTGGGCGCGGAGACGCTGCATTTGCGTATGGAGCAGCACAGCAAAAATGCCCTGGCTCTGGCCAATTTCCTCAGACGCCACAGCCGGGTCAACTGGGTCGTCTATCCGGGGTTCAAGGACAATCCGAGTTATCCCCGCATCCGGAAGTATTTCCTGAGAAACGCCGCCAGCGGCATTCTCACTTTTGGCCTCAAAGGCAATGCCCGGGCGGCCAGAACCTTCGTCAAGAACCTCAAGGTCGCGGCGTTGGTCGTTCATATCGGCGACGCGCGCACCGGGGTTCTGCATCCGGCCACCAGCACGCATGCCCAAATGACCCCCAAAGAACAGATCAGCGCCGGCATTACCCCGGACATGATCCGCGTCTCCGTTGGGATCGAAGATGTGGAAGACCTGATCGCCGATTTTGATCAGGCTCTGCGGAGTATCCATTGACCCGTCTCTATCGCCCTCAAACCGCCATGCCGACACAAACTCACACAGCCCGGTCGAACCCGTCCGCCACGCACACGGCGTTCGCGACCGTTGACGTGCCCACCGAAACCTATTTGGCCCTGCGCAAACCGGCGCGGATTAAACGGCGGCTTTCCATCGCGTTGTCCAGCCAATCCTATGTTCCGAGACTTGCCGACTTGCAGAGCGACTGGTTGGCCCATGTGGCTGTCCCCGCCTTCAAGCTCTTTGGCCAACAACGCGGGGATGTCCCGGTTGACTCTTTCTGTTCCATCGGAACCGGCTCGGGGCTGGATGTCCTCTCGGCTGTCGAAATCCTGGGCGCCCGACGGGTCGGGTTGACGGACCTGCATGAGGAGGTGGTCACCACCGCCGCCGACAACATCGCTCGCAATCATCTGCCTTCCCACCCGCTTGTGATCGAAGCCGGCTTCGGCGATCTGCTCGAACCGCTCCGTCCGTTCAACACCCGCTACGATCTGATCTACGAGAATCTTCCCAATGTCCCGCTGGGCAGCGCCACGGAGATTACCAAGGATCGCAAGAGTTCAGCCTATCTGGCGCCGCGCAGGGAGCCGCTGCCCGAATTGGTCACAAATCAGATGCTGGACCTCCACTACCTGGCCCTGTGGCAGGCGAAGGATTTTCTGCCCCCGGGCGGCGTTGTCCTTTCGACCCTGGGAGGCAGAGTGCCCCTGCGTGTGTTTCTCTCCCTGGGAACCCTTGCCGGCTACTTCCCCTCTTTCCTCGCCTACACTTGGAAAATCCAGGCTGATCCGAAGGAGATGATACGCGATCACGCCCAAAAGCAGAAAGAGGGATTCGGTCCCTTCTATTTTTATCGCGCCGAAATCCTGGAACGGACATTTGCTTCTGTTGACATCGCCGCCTCCGGCAGAAATGCCCTTGAAATCGAACGGTCGCTGTTGCCCGAACGTCTTGACGCCATCAGCGCTTATGAGGCTCTGGAAAAGGGCGGGCGCATCGGCCACACGGTCGCCGTTCTCAAATCCGAACTCAAGTAACGCCATGCCCGCAACCATTCCATCCCGCGTTCTCTCGCTCATCGCTGCGGTCAAGGCGGCGTTCCTCCAGCGCCAACCCGCCGATGACGCGGCGGGCCGGGAGATTAAGAAGGTTCTCTCGTTGTTGGAACCGCTGCCTCCATTGACAGGCGGATTTCAAAAAAGCAACCATGCGGCAACCCGCTGCATCGAGGCTGCCCTCCGCGCGGGGAACGAGTCCACCAGCGCCCTGTTGGATGCCATTGCCCCGGTGATACGCTTCCTCCCGTGGCATTACAGCTATCCGCCGTGCCACGACATCCCCGGCCTGGAACTGAACATCGCTTTTGCCGAAATCGTCGGGCCGGAAGCCCCGTTCCGCAGCGACTCCGTCTGCCTCGGCCTGACTTTGATTGGGCCGGAAATGTTGTATCCAGCCCACCACCATCCCGCCGCTGAACTGTACCTGGTGGCCGCCGGAACCGCGACATGGACCCTGAACGGCGAGCCGCGCAACCACCCGCCTGGCGCTTATGTTCTCCACCCCTCGCAGGCCGTCCACGCCATGCGAACCCACGCCGAGCCGCTCCTGGCAGTCTATTCCTGGACCGGGCCTGACGTGCGCACCTTGTCTGCTTACACCAAGTCCGTTCGGAGCGATGAGACACAACGGACCAACTCACCCAGCTAATCATACCCAATTATGACTGACCAAACTGAATCTCTCTTTCGCGCTCTTTCCGATGCCGTCGTCGGCATGGACGAAGACCGCACCCGCCGACTCTCCATCCAGGCCGTGGACCAGGGAATTGACGCCCTGAGCGCCATCGAACACGGCCTGGTCGAGGGCATGAACCGCGCGGGCAAACTCTTTGAAACGGAGGAGTATTTCATCCCGGAATTGCTCCTGTGCTCCGACGCGATGTATGCGGGACTGGACATTTTGCGCCCGCACCTGAAGCACGAGGAAAACCAAATCCGCCACAAGATCGTGATTGGCGTTGTCGAAGGCGACACCCATGACATCGGCAAGAATCTGGTCAAGATCATGCTGGAAGCCTCCGGCTTTGATATTGTTGACCTCGGGCGCGACATTCCGCCCCAACGCTTCGTGGACGAAGCGATTCAAGCCCAGGCCAGTGTCATCGCCCTCTCCACGCTTATGACCACCACCATGGACGGCATGGCCGAGGTCATCCAGTTGCTCCACAAGGCCAAGGTCCGCGAGCGATTCAAAGTCATCGTCGGCGGCGGCCCCATCTCGCAAGCCTTCGCCAACCGCATCGGCGCGGACGGTTACGCCGCCGGAGCGCCGGGGGCGGTAAAACTCGTCAAACAACTCATCGGGGAGGCGGCCGGATGAAGCCCGACCGCCTGACACCGGTGGAACGGTTTGCTGCTTACCATCGCGGCGGTGCGTTGGATCGGCTGCCTTGCGTACCCATCGTCGGCAACACGGCGGCGCGGGTGTTGGGCGTCAAGGTGTCGGAATTTCGCGGCAACGGCAGGCTCATCGCGGACGCGCAGGTCGCCGCTTATCGCCGGTTCGGCTATGATGTCATCCGCATCTTCACCGACCTCTACACCCAGGCCGAGGCGATGGGCGCGAAGGTTCATTACCCCGAAGACGAGACCGCCTATCTCGCCGAGCCGGCTATCGCATCCGCAGGCGGGATCGTCTCGTTGCGTCCGGCGGATCCATGCAAGGATGGCAACCTGCCTCATCATCTCGAAGCGATGGAACGGGCCTTTCAAGCGGTGGGCAGGGAAGTTCCTGTGACGGGCGCGCTCACCGGGCCGTTCACCACGGCTTCCTTTCTCATCGGCACGGAAACCCTCGTGCGGCTGACGCTGAAGAATCCGAAAGCGGTGCATCAACTCTGCGAGGTGGCCTGTCAAGGCGCGCTGGTTTATGCCGGGGCAATTCTTGACACCGGCTGCGCGCCCAGCCTGACCGACGCGATGTGCTCGACGACCGTCATCAGTCCGGGACAGTTTCAGGAGTTTGGCCAGCCGTATTTAAGACGGCTGGTGGACTTCATTCATGGCCGGGGACGGGCCGTGACGCTGCATATCTGCGGAAAAACCGCGCCGATCTGGGAGGCGATGGCGGACACGGGCGCGGATTGCCTTTCGATTGACAACGCGGCCGATCTCGAAGCGGCGAAGGTGAAGGTCGGCCATCGCGTCCGGCTCATGGGCAACGTCCCGCCGTCGGAAATCATGCTGCAAGGAACAACCGCCCAGGTGCGGGAAGCGGTGCGGTCCTGCGTTCGCAAGGCGCACAACAATCCCAAAGGGTTGGTGGTGGCGTCCGGTTGCAGCCTGCCGGTCGAGACACCTTTCGCAAATATTGACGCCATGCTCGACGCGGTCCGCGAAATCGGCTGGCCGGTGGATGCCGACGAACTGGAAACGGAGTTGGCCGCATGAGCGCGTTCACGCCCAAACAACGCCTGCTGCGCGTGCTGCGCAAGGAACCGGTGGATCGTCCGCCAGTCATCTGCACCGGCGGCATGATGAACGCCGCCATCGTCGAGATCATGCGCGCCACCGGCCACACGCTGCCCGAGGCGCACTTCGATGCGCAACGCATGGCGGATCTGGCGCAGGACATCCACACCCACACCGGCTTTGAAAACATCGGCGTGCCGTTCTGCATGACCGTGGAGGCGGAATTGCTCGGCAGTGAAATCAACCACGGCACTCTGGAGTGCGAACCGAAAATTGTCCGCGAAGTTTTTCCTTCCGTCGGCGCGGTGGAATTCCGCGATGTGGCCCAACTCGTCCGGTCCGGTCGAATCGAGGTTGTTGTCGAGGCGGCGCATCGCATTGCCCGCGCGAACCCGGACGTGCCGGTGATTGCCAGTCTGACCGGACCCGTCAGCACCGCGGCTTCCATCGTTGATCCGCTGACTTTTTACAAGGAGCTGCGCAAGAATCCATCCGGCGCGGACCGGCTGCTGGATTACGTGACCAGCCTGCTCGGCGCCTTCGCGGAGCGGCTGGTCGCCGATCACGGCGCGACGGCCATTGCGGTTGGCGATCCGTCCGCCACGGGCGAGATTCTGGGTCCGGCGATGTTTGAGAAATTCGCCGTGCGTTATCTGAACCAACTGGCGGATCGCGTTCACGCGCTCGGTTTTCCGTTGATCGTCCACATCTGCGGCGATCTTAAATGCGTTTGGCGTCTGCTGCCGCGATTGCGCTGCGACGCTCTGAGCACGGATGCCCTGGTCAGCCTGACAGTTTTGAAGGAGGAATTTCCCGCGATTACCACGATGGGCAACGTCAGCACGTTCGCCCTCGAATGGAACGAGCCGGAAAAGATCCGGCGGATAACCCGCAATTTGGTGAACAACGGCGTCAACATCATCTCCCCCGCCTGCGGCCTCAGCACGTCCACAAAACTGGAGACCATCCGCGTCATGACCGGCGAGGTGAAGAACGGAGGGGTGTGATATGGCGGCGATTCGTTTCATTCCCGAACAAAAGACTGTCACCGTCACCGACGGGACAAATTTGCTCGAAGCCGCGCGAAAGGCGGGAGTGTTTATTGACGCGCCATGCGATGGTTCGGGCACATGCGGCAAGTGCCGGGTGAAAATTCCAGCGGCGCTACACCAGAACTTCAAGGAAGCGCCGCACGAATGGCTGACGGAGGCCGAGCGCGCCGACGGCTGGGCGCTGGCTTGTCAAAGCACGATTCACGGCGATCTCGAAGTTGAGCGGGACCCATACGACGACGATCTCAAGATTCTCAGCGAGGGCCAATCCGTCGCCGTGGAATTGGATCCGTGGATCACCAAGACCTTTGACGCTTCCACCGGACAAACGACGGTCAACGCGGGCGGAGTTTCACTAGGAAACGAGCCGGGGGACACCACGCGGTCGCTGTTCGGCGCGGCGGTGGACATCGGCACGACCACGCTGGTCGTGGCGCTGATAGACTTGCGCGACGGACGCGAGCTTTCCGTGGCGTCGAGCCTGAATCCGCAGGCGCGGCACGCTCAGGACGTGCTGTCCCGCATCAAACTTGGCTCGCACCCGAACGGGCTGCAACTGCTGCAAGGCGAACTGATCGCGGAGTTGAACCGGCTCATCAGCGAGGCGGCGGCAGAGTCCAACGTGCCAATCCGCCATATCTACGATGCGGTTTTCAGCGGCAACACCACCATGCTGCATCTGGCCACCGGGACAAATCCGGCGTCGCTCGGAAAGTATCCCTATACGACGGCGCTTCAATGCGGCGGGCATGTCCGGGCGGCGGAAATTGGGCTGGCCATCGCGCCGCAGGGACAAGTTTATCTGCCTCCGATCATGTCGGCATACGTCGGCGCGGACATCACTTCCGGCATTCTCGCGGCGAAACTGGCCGAGTTGCGCGGCGTGACGTTGTTCGTGGACATCGGCACGAACGGTGAAATGGTGTTGGCCGTGAACGGGCAACTGACCGCGACGTCCACCGCCGCCGGTCCGGCGTTCGAGGGCATGAACATCGCCTGCGGCATGAGGGCGAGCCGGGGCGCGATTGAAATGGTTTCACTTTCAGGAAACAACATTGAGATCAAAACCATCGCCAACGCCCCGCCGGCGGGGTTGTGTGGCAGCGGGCTGCTGGATGTCGTCGGCGAATTGGCGGCGCACGGCGGCGTGGACAAGAACGGGCGCTTTCAAGTCAACGGCAATTTGCCGAACCGCCCGTGGAAAGGCCAATTTGGCTCGCTCGATGGGAAGCTCTTTTTCCGCATCGCCGATCCGGTGTATTTGTCGCAGAAAGATGTGCGCCAGGTGCAACTGGCCAAGGCCGCCGTTCGCGCCGGGATCGAGCTGATGCTCCGCGCCAATGGTCTTGCCGCCGCCCAAGTGGATCGGGTGCTGATCGCCGGTTCGTTTGGCTTTCATTTGCGCACGGCCAGTTTGATCCATCTTGGCCTCCTGCCGCGCGAGTTTAAGGATCGCGTGGAGTTTGTCGGCAACACCTCCAAGTCCGGGGCGCGGGCCTTTCTGCTCAACCGCCGTTTGCGGGACGAATTGAAACAACTGGTGCAACGGGTGCGGGTGCTCGAACTGGCCAATGATCCGGCGTTCGAGAAAACCTTCGTTCAATCGCTCTCCTTTTGAATATGCCAAAACAACCCTCCATCTCCTGCTCGGATTGCGGCCAACTCAACTGCTATCGCCACGACAAACATTTCCCGGATTTTTGCCTGACCGAGGGGGCGGATCGCGAAGTGGTCCGCAAAATCTCTAGGCGTTATCGCGGACGGAACCCGGACGCCGTCATCGCCCGGGCGGCGGCGGAGGTTGAAGGCGCCTATTACGGCAAGCTGACACGCGTCGAGGAAATCATCGCCTTCGCCAATCGCATCAGCGCGAAACGCATCGGCATCGCGACGTGCATCGGCCTGATCCAGGAGACACGGGTTTTCGTCAAAGTCCTCAAGGCGCACGGTCTCCTCCCTTACACCGTGCTCTGCAAAGTCGGTTCGGTGGACAAAACGGAGATCGGCATTCCCGATGAGCTTAAAGTCAAGAAAGGTTCCTACGAAGCGATCTGCAACCCGATCCTGCAAGCGCGGCTGCTCAACGCGCAGAAAACCGATCTCAACGTCATCGTCGGTTTGTGCGTCGGACACGATTCCCTGTTCATCAAGTATTCCGACGCGCCGGTGACCACCCTCATCACCAAGGACCGCGTGCTCGGCCACAATCCCGCCGCGGCGCTTTACACCAGCAATTTCTACTACCAGCGGCTTTTCCAACCGGGGCAAAAACTGTAACGGACAACAAAATCTAATTCATCATCCTTATGGCCAGATATGAAAACATTTTGCAGGCGATCGGACGCACCCCACTTATCCGGCTGCGGCGGATCGGCGCGGACATCGCATCGCCGATCTATGCCAAAGTCGAATCGCTCAATCCCGGCGGCAGTGTGAAAGACCGTGTCGGTTTCGCGATGGTTGAGGCCGCCGAAAAGGCCGGACTGCTCAAACCCGGCGGCACCCTCGTTGAAGCCACCGCCGGCAACACCGGCATGGGACTGGCGCTCGTGGCGGCGGTCAAGGGTTACCGCTTGATCGTCGTGCTGCCCGACAAAATGAGCGCCGAAAAAATTTCCCTCTTGCGCGCTTATGGCGCCGAAGTGGTCATCACCGCCACCAACGTGCCGCCGGATTCCCCGGAAAGCTACAACGGCGTCGCTGAGCGGCTGGCGCGGGAAATTCCCGGCGCGTACCGGCCGGATCAATTCAGCAACCCTAACAATCCGCTGGCGCATTATCTGACCACCGGACAGGAAATCTGGACGGACAGCGAGGGGCATGTTGAGGTGTTCGTCGCCAGCATGGGGACGGGCGGGACCATTTCGGGAACGGCGCGGTATTTGAAGGAACGCAACCCGGCCATCACCATTGTCGGCGCTGATCCCGAAGGCTCCATTCTTTCGGGAGACGCGCCGCATTCCTACAAAGTCGAGGGGATTGGCGAGGATTTCATCCCCAAAACCTTCAACCGCCAGGTCGTGGACGAAATGGTGCGTGTCAGTGACAAGGATTCGTTCAACACCGCGCGGCGTCTGGCGCGCGAGGAGGGCATTCTGGCGGGCGGTTCGTCAGGCACCGCTTTGGCGGCGGCGCTCAAATATGCCCAACGCCTGACCCAACCGCGCGAGATTGTGGTCCTGCTTCCCGACACGGGCCGCAATTATATCAGCAAAATCTTCTCGGACGAATGGATGCGCGAAAACGGTTTCTGGCAGGATCGCGTGTCGCGCGCGGTCAAAATCGCCCAGGTGCTCGGCCAGAAAAAAGTCCTGCCGCCGCTGATTTCCGTGCAGCCGCAGGACAAGTTGAAGGCGGCCATTCAACTCTTCCAGCAGCACAACATCTCGCAGTTGCCCGTCATCGAAAACAACCGGGTCGTTGGCAGCCTGAACGAGGCTTCTATCATGAAAACCCTGCATGACGGCGTGGATTTGAACAATCAGGAAATCCGCGCGGTCATGGGCAAACCGCTGCCGGTCCTCGATGAGAACACCGACATCGCGGAAGCCTACCGCTTGCTGCTGGGCGGCTCACCGGCTATCGTTGTTCTGCGCGGCGATACGCCCTTCGGCCTGATCAGCCGGTTTGACTTTATCAACACACTCATAAATCAGGATGCTTATGGAATTTGAAACTCTCGCCATTCACGACGGCCAGGTGCCCGAACCGCGCACCGGCGCGGTCAGTGTCCCCATTTACCAGACTTCCACCTACGAACAGGACAGTATCGGCCACCCGCGGCTCGGATATGATTACTCGCGCAGCATCAATCCCACGCGCCAGGCGTTGGAATCGGCTCTCGCGCTCGTGGAAAACGGGAAGCATGGCCTCGCCTTTGCTTCCGGCGTGGCGGCGACGGTGGCGGCGCTTCAAGTGCTGAAACCGGGCGACCAGATTCTCGCCGGCAATGATACCTACGGCGGAACGTATCGTGTCTTTGAGCGCATTTTCCGTCCGTGGGGCGTGGACACTCGTTATGTGGACGCCGCCGACACCGACCGCTTTGCCGATGCCATCACCCCGGCGACGCGCCTCATTTGGATCGAGACGCCGACCAATCCGTTGCTCAAGCTGGCGGACATCGCCGCGCTTGCCAAGTTGGCCAATCAGCGCCATCTGTTACTCGTCGTGGACAACACATTTGCCAGCCCGTATCTCCAGCAGCCGCTCAACCTCGGCGCGCATGTCGTTGTTCACAGCACAACAAAGTATCTCGGCGGCCATAGCGACGTCGTCGGTGGCGCGTTCATCACCTCGGATCAGGCGGTCTATGAAACCGTGAAGTATTACCAGAACGCCGCCGGGGCCGTGCCGGGACCGTGGGATTCCTGGCTGGTGTTGCGCGGGCTGAAAACATTGAAGGTGCGAATGTGCGAACAAACCGCCGGCGCACTGCACCTGGCGCAGGTTCTGGAAAAGCACCCGTCGGTCAATCGTGTCTATTATCCCGGCCTGCCAAGCCATCCGCAATACGAACTGGCAAAGAGCCAGATGCGCGGTTTCGGCGGCATGATCAGTTTTGAACTCAAGGGCGGTTTTCCAGCCGTCGAACGCTTGGTGTCGCGCCTGAAATTATTTGTGCTCGCGGAAAGCCTCGGCGGCGTGGAATCGCTGCTCTGCTATCCGCCGCGCATGACCCATGCCGCGCTGTCGCCCGAGGAACGCGCACGGCGCGGCATTCATGACAATCTGGTCCGGCTTTCCGTCGGCCTGGAAAACGCCTCGGATTTGGAGGCCGATCTGGTCAACGCATTGAAGGAGTAATTCCATTGCCCCAAACCAGCAAGAGAACAAGCGTCTTCGGTGAGTCCGTCATCCGGAGGATGACCCGCGTCGCCAACGCGCATGGCGCGATCAATCTGTCCCAGGGCTTTCCCGACTTCGATCCGCCGGAGGCCTTGTTGAAGGCCGCCGAGCGCGCCGCCCGCCACGGCCCGCACCAATACGCCGTCACATGGGGTGCGCCGAACTTCCGGCAGGCCCTGGCGCGAAAGCAATCGCGGTTCATGGGGTTGCCGCTCGATCCCGACGCGCATTTCGTCGTCACCTGCGGCAGCACTGAGGCCATGATGGCGGCGATGATGACCGCCTGCAATCCGGGCGACAAAGTCATCGTGTTCTCGCCGTTCTACGAGAATTACGTCGCGGATATGATTCTGTCCGGCGCTGAACCGGTCTATGTCGCACTGCGCCCGCCGGATTTTGCGTTCGATGCGGACGAACTGCGCCGGGCCTTCGAACAGAAGCCAAAGGCGCTGATCCTATGCAACCCGTCAAACCCGTCGGGGAAGGTTTTCACGCGGGAGGAGTTGCTCTTCATCGCAAAGCTGGCGGCGGAACATGACACCTTTGTCATCACGGACGAAGTCTATGAGCACATCATTTACGCGCCGCACGAGCACGTCTATTTTGCGGCGCTGCCCGGAATGTTCGAGCGGACGATTTCGTGCAGCTCGCTGTCCAAGACCTACTCAATCACAGGCTGGCGGCTCGGTTACGTGATTGCGCCGCCTGAGGTAATCCACTCTGCCCGAAAGGTGCATGACTTTCTCACGGTGGGCGCGGCCGCTCCGTTGCAGGAGGCGGCCGTGGCAGGATTGGAGTTGCCCGACAGCTACTACCACGAACTGCAAGCCGTCTATGCCGAAAAGCGCGGCGTGTTTTTGAAATATCTCGACCAGGCCGGCCTGACCTACACCAAGCCGCAGGGCGCTTATTACGTGATGGTGGACATCTCGGAGTTCGGTTGGAACGACGACACGGCGTTCTGCGAATGGCTGGCGCATGAGGTCGGGGTGGCGGCGGTGCCCGGATCAAGCTTCTTTCGCGGGCCGGTGAAACACCTGATCCGGTTCCATTTCGCCAAACATACCCCGACGCTGCAAGCCGCCGGCGAACGGCTGCTCAAGCTGCGCGAGAAAGCCAGGGGACGCGGCCATTGATGCGGACTGGCATGGACGGTCAATATGGCTTTGGTCAGCCGATCCGAATTTTATGTGCCGCAGATCGAGCTTGATCACCAACGCTCATTCCGCAGGGCTTGAAACCAACTCCAGGAATTTGGTGCCGCCATCCGTAGCCTCGGTCACTGTCTCGTGTGAGTACCGTGGGAGAGATGCTTCCTTTGACGCCTGCTTCGGCTCTTGAGCCGATGCGGCTGGATTGCCACCGGGTTGATTTTTCATGGTCGAAGTCGAACAGCAACCACCAGCCAGGAGAAGACACAATAAATAAGATTTAGATTTAATCATAGATCGCATTAGTTGCGATGAAAATGTACCACTAAATCGCTGCAAGTCAAGATGACGGATTTTGGATTTCCAGTCGCGGATGTGACTGGGTATTTGCTCCCAAGACCTATATACCGCGAGTGGTCCCGGCGGGCAAAGCAGGAAACCGGGAGTTCATTTTGATAGCTTCACTCTCCCGACCTGAACTCCGGCTGCCTTGCGGCAACGCCCCATTTTTCGTCTGTGGCTTCGATTGTTGATTAAATCAATAGAGATGATATTGTTCAGGCCATGAAACTTTCTGTTCGTGGAGAATATGCTCTGCGCGCCCTCTTGGTCTTGACCTTGCACTACGGTGAAAACGTCGTTCATATCCGGACGATTGCCGCGGAGCAGAAAATTCCGAAGAAGTTCCTGGCGGAGATCCTCCACGATCTGAAAAGTCTGGGAGCTGTGGAAAGCAAGCTCGGCGCGCGGGGCGGCTATCGTCTGGCCCGCCCGCCGGAGAAAATCACCCTGGCCTCCATAGTGCGGCATGTGGAGGGGGCGATGGCTCCGGTCGGCTGCGTGAGCGAATACTTCTACAAACGTTGCACATGCCCCGACGAAGCACTATGCCCCATTCGTGATGTGATGAAGGATGCCCGCGAGGCGGTGGTTAAGGTCATGGAGAACTTGACGTTGGCGGATTTGCGCGACCGGGCGCTGCGCCTGCGGAAGTCTGCAGCTGGAACGATGGATTTTGCCATTTAGAGACCGGGAGGAACAAAATGAACGACTGCGGGGCAAGTGACTTGTTCCCGCGAAAAATCCGGCGGCTTCCAGTTGGGCGGGCGGACAAGCCCAAACCGCATCGGCGGACGACCGGCGAGGCCGTCAACCGATCCACAGTCCTTCAATGCGAATTTGCAGGGCGTCCTTTGTGCGGTTCAAATAATTGATCAGACCGCTGTGCCGCCATTGCAACATGCACATCGTGGGCTGGAAGAAGTAGCGCATTCCAATTTTGAGATCGCAACGCTTTTTATGCACCAGTCCCTCATATCCTTCGGCGATATAATAGCCAAGATCCTTGAACCCTTCCTGGCGGGGACGCAACGGCCCGGTGACACACCACACGATCACGCCGGTTCGGGCATCCACCTGCATGGCCACCCCGCAGTGGGTGATGGGACAACCGCAGGACATGCCGAGCGGACGCCCGATGAGGACGTCGCCGGGTTGAATGTTCATTTCGCGCGTGAGCATCGGGTTGTGCGGAATGATGATTTCGCGCGGGCCAGGCTCCGTGGGAAAATGGTCCAGGTAAAAATCAACGTCCCGTCCCAGGCTGTCCTGCCAGGGGTTGGCTCCCTTCGAGGTGGAGACGGCGGCGCATGCGTTGCAAGCGGCGGGCACGGGCGCGGCCGGTTTTGCCACAGGAGTTGGCGTCGCCACTTTTTGCTTGTCCGAATAATAGATGCAGCGCTTCAGCAACTCCGGGTCGGCCGGCAATTGCTCCGCCAGGGTTGCGCAAGTGCGGTAACCGCAGGCGCCGCAGTCAAGTCCCGGCAGGTCCTTCACAGTCAGGGTCATATCAAACTCCTTGGTTGGTTGTGGTGATGGGATACGTGGCAATGGATCGCATTTCTTTGATCTTGTCGGGCAGGACCCGCAGAAGGGCCTCCACGTCGGCGTCGGTGTTGAAACGGCCGAGTGTGACCCGCAACGAACCGCGCGCGCGGATGGGATCAAATCCCATGGCCTGCAAGACATGCGACGGCTGATGGCCGCGATGCGCGCTACAGGCGCTGCCGGTCGAAACCGCGATGCCTGCTTCATCCAGGGATAGCAACAGCCGGATGGACTCCCCTTCCAATCCGGCAAAGCCGAGACAGACGTGGCCGGGCAACCGCCGGTGGCGGTGGCCGATCAAATAGGCGTTGGGCAGCATGGCGGCCACCGTTTCAATGATGCGATCCCGCAGCTTCACCAACCGCGCGGCCTCTCCGGACATTTCCGCGCGGGCGATTTCAGCCGCGCAACCCAGCCCCACGATGCCCGCCGTGTTCTCGGTGGCGGAACGCAATCCGCGTTCCTGTCCGCCGCCGTGAATGATGGGCGCGATCGGAATGCCGGTCCGCACGAAGAGGGCGCCGACGCCCTTTGGGCCGTGGATTTTGTGCGCGGCGAGCGATAACAGGCCGATGGGCTGGGTGCGAACATTGATGGGAATTCTGCCGGCGGCCTGCACCGCATCGGTATGGAACGGCACACCATGATCATGCGCCAGGCGCGCCAGCTCGTTGATCGGCTGCACAGTGCCAACCACATTGTTGGCGGTCATGACGGAAACCAGGCGGGTGTTCGGACGAAAAGCGCCGGCCAGGTCGTCCGGATCAATCAGGCCTTCGGAATCACAGGGAAGGTAAGTCACTGCCACCCCGCGCCGCTCCAGGCTCCGGCAGGTTTCAAGAACGGCCGGGTGCTCAATGGCACTGGTAATGACATGATTTTCCTGTCCGCCATGCGCTTCCAGGATTCCGGTCAATGCCAGGTTGTCGGATTCCGTGCCGCTGGCGGTAAAGAAGATTTCGCCGGGGTCGGCGTTCAGCAGCGCCGCCACCTGGCCGCGCGCGCGGTCAAGGCATTCGCGCGCTTCGCGTCCTTCTTGATGCAAGCTGGACGGGTTGCCGTAGACGGACTCCAGATGGGGGCGCATCGCCAGAACGACCCGGGGATCCAGCGGCGTGGTGGCCGAATTGTCGAGATATATTCGCCGGGCGTTCATTTACTCCCCGCGGTAGAAGGTTTGATTTTCCAGCGCGCGCACCACCCCGAAGTGGGATTGCCAGCCGATCTCCTTTTTGCCCACACAAATGGTGCAGGTGCCCACGGGAGGGTTGCCTCTCAATAATAGATGCGGACCCGCTTCCGGAGTGGCCTGGACATGGTCCACCAGAGGGTCTATGCCGATGCCGTAAAGGGCATTGACTTCGCGAATGCGGACCCCGGGAGCGGCATGCTGAATCCGGGCGCGAAACACTTCGCGCTCGGCTTGCGAAACGCGGTCTATTTTGGTCACCACCGCCACATCCGCCAGGGAAAGCATGGGTCCCACCTTCAGGGGCAGGTTCATCCCGCTGGTGGCTTCCAGCACGATGATGCCCAGCCCGCCATCCACGTACGGCGAGCACCGCAGGCACAAGCCCGCCGTTTCCACAAACAAAAAATCACAGTTCTCCCGGCGCGCCCATTCCAGCGCGTCGCCCAGCACCATGACGTTGCAATGATCCGGACACAACTCGCCGGAATACACCTTGCGCGTGGGGATGGCGAACTCCTTGGCGAACTGCTCGTCCTCCTCCGCGTATTGAACATCTATTTTCAGAAAGGCCGGGCGCTTGCCGGCAGACTGAAGTTTGCGAATCACATGCCGCAGCACCGACGTCTTGCCGGTGGTGGCCGGTCCGGCGCAAATGGTTAATTGCATGCCAAACCCTCCAGTTCGGGCGCGGCCAGCCGCTCCCCCTGGCGCATTTGGTCGCGCAATTTTGCAAGCACGTCGTCCAACCGGCTGACATGGACCGCAAACCGCCGCTCCTTTTCATCCGTGTGCAGCACCCCTGTAATGATCCCGCCCTGCATCACAATGCGGTAGTCGGAAAGCAGCGCGATGCGCGGGTCGTGCGTCACAAAGATGAAAATTTTCCGGTATTCGCGCAGCAGTTCCAGGGCGCGGGTGCGATGGATGCCCGCGTTCTCGACCTCGTCCAACAGCACGATGGGCGTGTTGCAGATGATGGTGGCGTCGGCAATCAGCAGCGCGCGCGTCTGGCCGCCGGACAGTTCGGTCATCCGGCTGTCAACCAAAATCGGTTCGCCGGTCAATTGATTGGCAAAGGCCAGGGTCCTTTCCAACGCGCCGTCAATGCTCGCCCCGGCCGCGCTGCGAATCCGGGCATGGGTGGTCAGAAACTCCCGCACCGGAAGATCGGAGAGAAAGGTCGTGTGCTGGGTAATCAGGGCGATGGGGTTGCGGGACGGGTCGTCGCGATATTCCGCCGGCGCCCGCTCGCCATTGATGAGAATCCGCCGGCCGGTCGGCGTATTGGCGTCGGCAAACAGTTCAATGTCATTGATCAGCGTCGTTTTGCCGGACCCGGTCGGTCCGACGATGCTGACCACGTCGCCCATGCGCAAATCAAGGCGGTCAATCGCTTCCGGGCGGCCCGACTTGCCCCGGCCTCCCAGGATTGTGATGGTATGGATCGCACTCATAGTAGAATTTATCCTATTGGTTTAGTCATATTTAATGCAAAAAGCTCACAACATGTCTCCAATCGTCGTCGTTTCCAGTTTTTTCGCCACGTAGTCGCGGATCCCACGGAACACATGAACGAGCTTGTCTTCCTTTTCGATGGGTGTGGGCTCATAAAAATGTTCGCTGACGGATTCCGTGGGGGCCAGCGCGCCATCAAACAAGCGGATGACTTCCGCCAGGGTGATTTTATCAGCGGATTTGGCCAGTTGATAACCGCCCCGCCGGCCCTTGGAACTGCGCACGTATTTGGCCCGTTTGAGCGCCAGCAGGATTTGCTCCAGAAACTTTGGGGGAATGCTCTGAGCCTGCGCAACCGCCTCGACCGACACAAGCTTATCGGCCTTCTGCCGCCCAAGATGCACCAAGGCCAGCATGGCATATTCACTGCGCGATGTGAGTTTCATTGTATCTGATCCTACTAATCTGACGGGGTTAGTTCTATTTCTCCCAGCCACATCCGTCAAGCTGGAAATGAACAATCCGAATTCCGAATTCTGCGAATTTTGCGATCCTCCGGCAACTTGCCCAAGCCTCGGCGGAACCGGGGACGGCAGGATGGACAAGCGATGGCATGATGGAGTGACGTTGCTTCACAGGGTGAGTTCTTAATGGGAAATATCACAACCATAAGTATATGCCGGGCAACATGTTACAACTATTTTGCTCAATGATAATTAAATCTATTGACATAGTGGATATTCGTTGTATTATGACGTCGTTCAAATGAACAATATTGCCAGCGTTGAAGCGGAATCGGGGGGGAGCCAGACGGCGGAAAATCTGCCGGCTTGGTTGCAATTGGTGCGCCAGCAGGTTGGTCCGCTGAAGTTCGGGACGGTGCAGATCACGGTTCACGATTCGCATGTCGTCCAGATTGAACGAGCCGAGAAGCTGCGTTTTGACAAACCAGAACAAAGCGCCGGCTAATGCAACATTGAGATGAAAACAGGCGGATTCTGTTTATGAGCCGCATTTACAACGACATTACGGAAACTATCGGCAACACACCATTGGTTCGACTTCATCGCACGGCAGAAAAGCACGGGGCGATCGCCGCCATCCTGCTCAAGTTGGAGTTTTTCAATCCGCTTTCCAGCATCAAGGACCGCATTGGCGCGGCCATGATTGATGACGCGCTCAAAATGGGGGCGATTGATCAAAGCACCGTGCTCATCGAGGCGGCGAGCGGCAACACCGGCGTCGCGCTGGCGTTTGTCGCGGCCGCGCGGGGGCTCAAACTCATTCTGACAATGCCCGAAACGACGGGCATCGAGCAGCGCAAGCTTCTCAAAGTCCTTGGCGCGCAAGTCGTATTGACTGACGGCGCCAAAGGGATGAAAGGGGCGATCGCCAAGGCCATCGAGCTGTACGACCAGATTCCCGAGGGTTTTATTCTCCATCAATTCTCCAATTCGGCCAATCCTGAAATCCACCGCCGCACCACGGCCGAGGAAATCTGGCGCGACACCGGCGGTGCTCTTGATTTCGTCATCGCTGGCGCGGGCACGGGCGGGACGATCACTGGCGTCGCGGAAGTCGTCAAGAAGCGCAGGCCCGGTCTGAAAGCCATCGCGGTCGTAACGGCGGAGTCGCCCATCCCCTTCGGGAGCAAGCCCGGCCCGCACAAGCTGCCGGGCAACGCTACGGGATTCATCCTCGACAATCTCAACCTGAACATTGTGGACGAGATCATCACCGTCAAGGAAGAGGACTCCGGCCTTGTTTCCAAAGAAATCAACCGGCTGGACGGCATTCCCGCCGGCATTTCCGGCGGCGCGATAGTCTGGGCGGCGCTGCAAATCGCCAAGAGACCGGAGAACGAGGGAAAGACCATTGTGGCCATCATCCCGTCTGCCAGCGAACGGTGCCTTTCCTCGAGATTATTCGCTGACATTGATGTATCGGGCGACCCGATCGAATCCGGCCTGTCCGAGCCGGAGCACACGCCCGGTCAGGAACTGATTTTGACATGAAGCCGCCTGCCATTCACCCGGCCAAACCCCCAGCCGCCGCATCGGGTTTTTGGGGTCACTTGGCGTTAAACTGTGGGAATTCCATAATTGTGAATCAGTCCGCCCAGCAAAGGATTGTCGGTGTTTCGGATTGTATCGCACACAGCCGAGTGCCGTTCTGGAAGCGCATTTTGGATTGCACACTTGTCCTTCTTTCCGCGCCGGTATGGTTGCCGCTGGGGGCGGCGATTGCGGCTTGGGTGAAGCTGGTTTCTCCCGGCCCGGCCCTATTCCGCCAGGAACGGATTGGACATCTGGGAGCGCGCTTTCTCTGCCTCAAATTTCGCACGATGAAGGTGAACGCCGATTCCACGGTCCATCGCGAGCATTTGAATCACCTGGTGGCCTCCAACCAGCCGATGAAGAAACTGGACGCCACTGGCGACAGTCGGCTGATTCCGGGAGGGCTGTGGCTTCGCGCTCTGGGAGTGGACGAGCTGCCGCAGATCCTCAACGTCCTGCGCGGCGAGATGAGCCTTGTCGGGCCGCGCCCCTGTACCGCCTACGAGCATGAGATGTATCAGCCGCGGCACCGCCAGCGCTGCCGGACGCTGCCCGGTCTGACGGGCCTCTGGCAGGTGAAGGGAAAAAACCGGACCTCATTTGAGAAAATGATGGAACTGGATCTCACCTATGTTGAGAATAAATCCCTGCTTCTGGATCTCAAGATTTTAGCCGGCACGCTTCCGGCCATTCTCCTGCAAGTGTGGGATGTTCAAACCGGGCGAAGAGCGGCGGCAAGGGCGCGGCCAGCGGAGCTTGCCGCGCCGGTCCTGGCGCAAAACACCCAGCGGGGAATGGTCCCCAGTTCTCCAAGCCCGGGCTTGATGCGACGCCCAGCGTGGGCCGAGGCGCGTCACACCGAGTTGCCGGCGCTGGCTGGAACGGCGAATGGTGACTCCTAATGCGCAGACAAATATCAAGCGACTGACAACCGTCCACGAAGCAGAATACCGAAAGAAACTCAACATGCCACTATCTCCAGATATTACCGGCACAGTGGGGCGCACTCCCCTCATCAAACTCAACCGCGTCACCGCAGGTTTGGACGCGACCATCGCTCTGAAGGCGGAGTTTTTCAACCCGCTGGGCAGCGTCAAGGACCGCATTGGCTACGCAATGATTGACGCAGCCGAGCGCGATGGAAGGCTTACTCCGGCCACGACGATTATTGAGCCGACGAGCGGTAACACTGGAATTGCGCTGGCCTATGTCGCCGCTGCCCGGGGTTACAAACTGATCCTGACCATGCCGGACAGCATGAGCCTGGAACGCCGCATCCTGCTGGTCTTTCTGGGCGCAAAACTCGTTTTGACGCCGGCGGTGGATGGGATGAAAGGGGCCATTATCAAAGCCCTGGCACTGCAAAGGCAAATCGGGCCGTCCTGGATTCCGCAGCAGTTCGACAACCCTGCCAACCCGGAAATTCACCGCAAAACCACCGCCGAGGAAATTTGGAACGATACCGATGGCGCCGCCGACATTCTTGTTTCTGCCGTTGGCACTGGCGGCACGATCACCGGCATCAGCGAGGTGATCAAGTCCCGCAAGAAGGGCTTCCGTTCCATCGCGGTCGAGCCGAAAGATTCGCCGGTCATCACACAAACGCGCGCCGGAGTGCCGGTCAAACCCGGCCCTCACAAAATCCAGGGAACGGGCGCGGGCTTTGTGCCGAAAAACCTGAACCTGGAGATCGTGGACGAGGTGATCATGGTGACCAACGAAGACGCCATTCAAACCGCCCGCCGTCTCGCGTTGGAAGAGGGAATGCTTGTTGGAATTTCCACCGGAGCGAATGTGTGGGCTGCTTTGCAGGTGGCTGGCCGCCCCGAAAACAAAGGCAAGCTGATCGTTACGATCGGTTGTGACACTGGCGAGCGTTACCTCAGCACCGCCCTTGCCGAAGAAGCCAGAAAGCAGGTTACGTTGTGATCCCCCGCATGGGATAGAGACCCCAAAGACAAGACGAAGAAAACTTAGCGATTTTGCATTATGAGAGCCGTTGTTCCCGCTCACCGGGGCGTTTCCCCTTTGGCGGCAGACATTTTTCGAGAGGAGACGAGCGCCGCCCGGCGGCTGCTCGCGCCTCTGTTCGGTGTGGCTGAAAACTCGGACTCGCTCATTGCGGGTTCAGTGGGGGAATTTCAGGCCGGCAAGAAACTGTTCCAGATTCCGCGCTTCATCTTCATGGGGCCAACAGGCGGCGGCGACACCATCCGACTGGGAATCTTCGCGGCCGTCCACGGCAATGAGCCGGAAGGAACTCAAGCCGTCGCGGCATTCCTCCAGGACTTGGACAACCACCCAGCCGCCGCCAAGGGCTGCCATGTTTACGCCTATCCCATTTGCAACCCTGCCGGTTTCGAGGCCGCCACCCGGCAGAACGCGCGGGGGCAGGACCTGGCCAGGCATTTTTGGCGCGGTTCCGACCAGCCGGAAGTTTATTATTTGGAACGGGAGATGGGCGTTCACCGTTTTGCCGGCGTCATTTCGCTGCACACCAACCACCACGACACCACAGGCCATTTCATTGGGAGGACACGCAACTCCCTGCTGAACACGGCACTGGTCCAGCCCGCTCTGGAAGCAGCGCATAAGTTCCTCTTGACGGAACACCGGGGCATCCGGGAAGAGACCGCGCCAAGCCGGAACGCGATTAGAACCATGCCGGCGGACTTTCTGACCAGAACCGGGGAATTAAACCCCGTCCCGTTTGAAATCAACCTTGAGATCCCGAGCATGGCGCCAAGAGTTTCCCGGATTCAGGGAACGGTCAGCGCGCTCAAAGCGATTTTGGATTCGTACCGCGCGCTTCTTGGCACACAACAAAACATCTGAGGCCATTCCCTCCAATTCGACAAAAGCGAAGAAATGACATTTGACATTATGGCCGCCTGTCGTAACATTGCCCGGTTGGCGGGGCGTACTGACCACCCTCAATTGCATCGCCAGCTTGAACCAGCGTCACAAACCGTAAGCAACAGACCGGCTCGCCGGACCACCGGAGGCTTCCATGAAACTGAGAGTGAATCATGCCGAATTGTGTACTGATACCGGGGCGGATTGAGTATTTCATTACCCTGCCGCTCTTGCGCGCTTTGCGCACACACGATCCGCGTTCCTTTTTCACACCAACAAAAAACAAACAGACCAAGCCATGAGCAATGAACCAAACATCACGGAACCGTTGAGTTTGAGCGCCACCGCCGCCCGCAACCTCGCAACCGCAACCGTCACCGTCCCGCAATATACGGAGATCACCCCCCGCTGGCTGCACAAATTGCTGCCATGGGTGGATGTGGATGGCGGGGTTTATCGGGTCAACCGCGTGGCCAAAGCGGCGAAAGGGAAACCGGCGAACGAATTCGGCGAAGTCAAGGTGGACCTGCTCACGGTGGATGGGGGCGAGCCAAGACTGCCCGCGACATTCGTGGATTACGAAGCCGACCCGCGCGAGTATCATCTGAGCACGATCCAGACGGTGCTTCGCACCCACACCCGCGTAACCGATCTTTACAGCAACAAGATTGATCAGTTGCGCGAACAGATTCGCCTGACCGTCGAGGCCGTGAAGGAACGTGAAGAATGGGAACTGATCAACAATCCCGATTTCGGCCTCCTCAAGGAAGTTGACCCGGCCCAAACCATCAAGACGCGCAAGGGCGCGCCGACGCCGGATGATCTGGACGAACTGCTCGCTCTGGTCTGGAAAAAGCCGGCCTTCTTCCTGGCGCACCCCAAGGCGATTGCCGCCTTTGGGCGTGAATGCACGCGCCGCGGCGTGCCGCCGCCCACGGTTCATCTCTTTGGAGCGCCGTTCACCACCTGGCGCGGCGTGCCGCGATCCCGAGCAACAAGCTCGAAGTGAAGAATAATGCCACCAGGATTCTGCTGCTGCGCGTTGGCGAGGTCGAGCAAGGGGTCGTCGGCCTGCAAAAGACCGGCGTCACTGGCGAAGTGGAGCCAGGCCTCTCCGTTCGCTACATGGGCACAAACGAGAACTCCATCGCCTCGCATCTCGTCACCCGCTATTTTTCCGCCACGGTGCTGACCACCGATGCCATCGCGCGCCTGGATAACGTCATTGTGAACACCTACCATGAGTACAACTGGAAATAGCGAATCGGCGCTGCTTCCCGCGGCCTCCCTGCCGTCCGCCGAATCCGCTCACGCCGATCTTGTCGCCAAACTCGTAGCCGAGGCGTTTTCCGGGTTCGCGCGGGGTTCAAAGCAACCGGCAACCCCGCCTGCAATTCCGGCGGAGGCGCCGGTTGCGGTGAATCTGCCAAACCCGGCGCCAACGACCCTGCCGTCCACCGTGCCTCCGGTGCATCCAAGTTCGCTGCCCGCGGCGCCAAAATCCGCGCCGGCCAAAGTTCCCGCAACCGGGGCGCACGCGCCGGAGTCCGACGATTCCTACGCTTTCGGAGAACCGCGTTGCGACAGCCTCTATCGTCCGCAGAACGACAAGCCGGTCAGAAAGTCCGCGAACTCAAATTCAAACCTGGGCTTTTCTCAGGTCGAATCGCCTGCCGCGGCCGACTTCTATTTTCTGCGCGGCAGCCACGCTTCCGGCAAATCGCCGGCAGCCTGCCAGTCGTATCCAAGGAACGCCGTGCCGATACCGAGATTTGACATTGAGGCTGTGCGCCGCGACTTCCCCGCGCTGCATCAGCTTGTCCACGGCCAGCCACTCGTTTGGCTCGACAACGCCGCCACCACGCACAAGCCGCAGGTTGTGATTGACGCGACGTCACAGTTCTACCGCCGCGATAACTCCAATATCCACCGGGCCGCTCATGCCCTGGCCGCCCGCTCGACCGAGCTGTTCGAGGCGGGGCGCGAGAAGGTTCGCAAATTTCTGGGCGCGGCGGACGCCAAGGAAATCGTTTTCGTCCGTGGCAGTACGGAAGCGATCAACCTTGTGGCGCAAAGTTACGGGCGGACAAACATCGGCACAGGCGATGAAATCATTGTGAGCGAACTGGAACACCATGCGAACATCGTTCCGTGGCAGTTGCTCGCCGAACAAGTTGGCGCAAAGCTTCGGGTTATTCCGATCAACGACCGAGGTGAATTGCTGCTGGACGAATACGCCAAGCTATTAGGCCCGCGGACTAAATTCGTTTCCGTGGGGCATTTTTCCAATGCGCTCGGCACGATCAATCCCGTCGAGCAGATCATCGCGTTGGCGCACGCTTACGGTGTGCCTGTTCTCCTGGACGGCGCGCAATCCACGCCGCATTTGCCCGTCAATGTCACTGCGCTTGATGCGGATTTCTACGTTTTCTCCGGTCATAAGGTCTTTGCCCCGACCGGCATCGGCGCCCTTTACGGCAAGGCGCCTTTTCTGGAAGCAATGCCACCGTGGCAGAGCGGCGGGCACATGATCAAGGACGTGCGGTTTGAGAAAACGAGTTATCAGCACGCTCCCCAAAAATTCGAGGCCGGCACTCCGGACATCGCGGGCGTCGTCGGACTGGGCGCGGCGATTGATTACTTGTTCAGGATCGGCCTTCCCGCGATTGCGGCATACGAGCACGCGCTGCTCGAATACGCCGCGCTCGCGCTCGGCTCGATCCCTGGTTTGCGTCCCATCGGCACGGCGGCGAACAAGGCGAGCATCTTGTCGTTCGTGATTCCCGGCGTGCCGAACGAGAGCATCGCGCGGCATCTGGACAACAACGGCATCGCTGTGCGGGCCGGACATCACTGCGCGCAGCCCGCCATCCGCCATTTTGGAATTGAAACCAGCGTTCGTCCTTCGCTCGCGTTTTACAATACGCGGGAAGAAGTGGACACGCTGGCGCGCGCGTTGCGCTTACTCAAGCGAAGTTGACCCACGGGCGGCAAAATGAGAACAATCACCCCAATCGAACTGCGAAGAATTCTTGACACTCAACCCGGGGCGTCCGTGATTGACGTTCGCACCCCTGTGGAATTCGCGGAAGTTCATGTGCCGCAAGCGGTGGATGTGCCACTGGATGAATTGAATCCGCAGTCGTTGCTGACGGCGGGGAAGGTTCAGAAAGACCAGCCAATTTATCTGCTCTGCCGGAGCGGCCAGCGGGCGGGCAAGGCAGCCGACAAGTTTGAGAAAGCGGGTTTCGCCAAAGCGATCGTCGTCGAAGGTGGAACGCTGGCGTGGATCGAGGCCAAACTTCCCGTGATTCGCGGCAGCACCAAAGTCATCAGCCTGGAACGCCAAGTCCGCATTGCCGCCGGCGCGATAGTGCTCACCGGCGTTTTACTGGCCTGCTTCGTTCATCCCGGCTTTATTTGGCTGTCGGGCTTCGTCGGCGCGGGACTGGTGTTCGCGGGCATCACAGACTTCTGTGGAATGGGCTTGCTGCTTGCCAAATTGCCCTGGAACAAACGTCCTTCGAATTGAAACCATGACGACCTCACTTCTCGAACAGGATGAAATCAGAGAGGCTCCGCCGCGCCAGTCGCCTCGCGATGCGGTTTGGATGAGGGAAGTGTTGGATGAATCAGTGCCTCAACTGCTCCGTTCCTATCACCGCGCCGGAGGCTTGAACAACCGCGACTCACACAACATGCCCTCAAAGCGGTCGGTGGGCCAGCTCTGCGAGGATCTGCTCCAAATTCTGTTTCCGGGATTTCACGACGAGGACGCCGTCAATCAGGGCACGCTGGAAGAACTCACCACCGCACGGTTGGCCGGCGTGATCCAGCGCCTCACAGACCAGGTGCGCAAGAGTGTGCGCGTTGGCGATCCTCACAAAGTCACCGGCAAAACACCGCCGATCATCCGGCGGTTCTCCCAAACGTTGCCCGATGTGCGCACCCTGTTGCGCACGGATATTGAAGCCGCCTTTGACGGCGACCCTGCCGCGCTGAGCGGTGAGGAGGTCCTTCTCTCCTATCCCTTCATCGAGGCCGTCGCCATTCAGCGCGTCGCGCACCGGTTGCATCTGGCGGGCGCGCCTGTCGTTCCGCGCATGATGACAGAGTGGGCGCATGGCCGCACCGGCATTGATATTCATCCGGGTGCGAACATCGGGACCCATTTCTTCATTGATCACGGCACGGGCGTGGTCATTGGCGAGACCTGCCACATCGGCAACCGCGTGAAGATTTATCACGGCGTCACACTGGGCGCGCGGAGCTTTATCAAGGACGAGGAAGGCCACATCATTAAAGGGGGCAAGCGCCATCCCGACGTGGGCGACAACGTGACGATTTATCCCAACGCGACCATCCTCGGCGGCAAGACGTTAATCGGGGCGAACTCCACCATCGGCGCCAACGTGTTTCTGATGCACAGCGTGCCGGCGAATTCGCTGGTCGTCTATGAGGAGAAACAACTCTCCATCCGCGACAAGCCGGCCCGCCGCCCGCTGGAGGACTGTGATTATGCGATCTGACGGCCAGAGTGTCCGAGCAATCAAACCATGAACGCGGAGCGTTATCGGGGAGTGGAACACCATGTGGGAAAGACACCGCTGATTCGCCTGCACCGGCTCTCGGAACTCACCGGCAGCGAGATTCTCGGCAAGGCGGAGTTTATGAATCCCGGCGGCTCCGTGAAAGATCGGGCCGCCTTGGGCATTATCTCGGACGCCGAGGCGAAGGGCCTCCTGAAACCGGGAGACACGATTGTTGAAGGCACGGCGGGCAACACGGGCATCGGCCTCACAGTCATCGGCCACGCGAAGGGTTATCATGCGGTCATCGTGATTCCCGAAACGCAGTCGCCGGAGAAAATCACCCTTCTTCGCACCCTTGGCGCGGAAGTCATCACCGTGCCGGAAGTGCCTTACAGCAATCCCGGCAACTACAACCGCGTGGCCCAAAGGCTCGCGGACGAAAAGGGATGGTTTTGGGCCAACCAGTTTGACAATCTCGCCAATCGCCTGGCGCATTACCGCACGACCGGCCCGGAAATTTGGGACCAAACCGGGGGCGAAGTCACCGCCTTTGTTTCCTCCATCGGCACGGGCGGCACGCTGGCGGGCACGGCCATGTACTTGAAGGAGCGTAATCCTGTGATCGCCGCGGTCTGCGCCGATCCTTACGGCGCGGCGATGTGGTCTTGGTTCACCAATGGCAACACCGACATCAAGGACGGCGATTCCTTCGCCGAAGGCATCGGTCAGACACGCGTGACGAAGAATTTGGAAGGCATCGTCGTTGATCGCGCCTATCGCGTTAAAGACCAGGCGGCACTGACCATTGTCTATCAACTTCTCCGTGAAGAAGGCCTGTTCCTCGGGCTTTCCTCCGGCATCAACATCGCGGGCGCGGTCCGCTTCGCCAAAGAGGGAGGGGCTGGACAAACCATCGTCACCCTGCTCTGCGATTCCGGCTTGAAATATCAGTCCAAGCTTTTCAATCCGGCATGGTTGAAGGAGCACAGTCTCGATCCCGATCTGCCCATCGAACCTGTTTTGAATGAGCTTAAGTGACTTTACCGCACTGGACAAGGCGTTGAGCCAGGAAGCCCAATCGGGCGCGACCGACGACACGAAGCGCGTTCGCGTGTGGCATGGCGTGTACAGCCTGCGCGGGCGGCCGGGGCGTTGCATCATCCGCATCCGCGTCCCTGCGGGCATTCTGACGCCGGAACAATGAAGACAATTGACAAAAAGGCGGTCCCGTTTGATATTGAGTCGCTGGCGGGGCAGACTGACCTTCCTCAATTGCGCCACCAGCCTGAATCAGCTTCACTGACCATAACAAACTGGTTGGCTCGCCGGACGACCGGAGGCCCCGATAAATTTCTATGAAAGCGAGCCACGACATTTGGAAGGAACGGTTCAGAGGCAAATTGCCCGAGCCGATCGGCGGCGAAATTGACCAATTTGAAATGGAAATCGAACTGCGCAAGCAGGGGAAGATTGACGAAAAGGTGTTCGCCGAAACGAGACTGCGCCGCGGGGCATACGGTCAGCGCTACGACAACGGCCAGCGCTACGACGGCGCCGAGATCCGCAGGTTGCCCTTTGCCGACAAGCCAACCAAAGGGCCAAACACGATGTGGGATGCGCCGGGCATGTTGCGGATCAAGATTCCGTTTGGCGGACTCAATCCACAGCAGCTTGAGACGATGGCGGAACTGGCCGAGGAGTATTCGGACGGCATCGCGCATGTCACCACCCGCCAGGATTTTCAGCTTCACTTCATCCACATCGAGAATGGGCCGTCGCTCATGCGTCGTCTGGCGGCGGTGGGAATCACGACCCGCGAAGCCTGCGGCAACGCTGTCCGCAATGTCACCGCCTGCCCTTTCGCCGGTGTCTGCAGGGATGAGACTTTCGACGTTTCGCCCTATGCCCATGCGCTCGCGTGGTTCTTGATGGGTCATCCGGACACACTGGATTTTGGGCGCAAATTCAAACCCTCGTTCAGCGGCTGCTCCCAGCATCCGTGTGGGCTTACCCAAATGCACGATATCGGCTATACCGCCACTGTGCGAGAGGTCGAGGGCAAGCTTCAGCGCGGTTTCAAAATTGTCGTTGGCGGCGGACTCGGTCCGGTGCCACGGCAGGCCCGCGTGCTGACCGAGTTTGCGCCCGTTGAGGAATTGCTCCCGCTCACGCAGGCGGCGTGCAGAGTCTTCGGCAAGCACGGCGAAAAAAAGAACCGCAACGCCGCCCGCATCAAGTTCCTGGTGGACAAGTGGGGCATTGAGAAATTCCGCGAAGAGGTCTTTGCCGCGCGCAAGGAACTACGGGAAGACCCGCGCTGGCTCGATCGCCTCAAAGGCGCCGAGGAGGCGGTGGAAGGTCCGCTCAAGCCGCCAGGGGAATTTTCCTCCTTGGACGGCAACGAACCCCTCCGGCGGTGGATCAAGGCCAACGTCCGCGACCAGCGTCAGTCCGGCTATGTCACCGCCGCGGTCACCCTCCCGCTGGGCGACATCACCGCCGACCAACTTCGCGCGCTGGCGGACATTGTGGCCCGCTATACCCGCGGCACGATCCGAACCACGGTCGAGCAGAATTTCCTCATCCGCTGGGTCAGCAAGTCCGACGTGGCGGCGCTTTTCGCCGATCTGGAAGCCGTCCACCTCGGCCAACCAGGCGCGGGCAGCATCGTGGACGTCACCGCCTGCCCCGGGACGGACACTTGCAAGCTGGGCATCTCTTCGTCGCGCGGGCTTGGCGGCGAACTGCGCAGCCGCCTTGTCGCCAAGAGCCAGGAGCTTGATGAGGCGGTCACCGCGCTGCACATCAAGGTCAGCGGTTGTTTCAATTCCTGCGGGGTGCATCACGTCGCCGATCTTGGTTTTTACGGTGTCAGCCGCACGGTCAACGGCTACAAGGTGCCGCACTTCCAGGTTGTGCTGGGCGGTCAATGGGAGAACAACGCCGGTTCCTACGGGCTGCCGATCATCGCAATTCCATCGAAACGCGCGCCGGATGCGGTGGACCGGATCACAGATTACTACGTGAAGAACCGCGGGAAATCCGAAAAGTTTCACGCGTTTGTCCAACGCGTCGGCAAAGGCCCGATCCGCGACTTGCTCGAGCCGCTCAATCGGAATCTGCCTTCGCACGGCGCCGAGCCTGGTTTCTATTCCGACTGGGGCGATCCGCGCCAGTACAGCATCGGCGACATCGGAGTGGGCGAATGCGCAGGCGAGGTCGTTTCGCGCTTCCAGTTCGATCTGACCGCCGCCGAGCGCCTCGTATTCGAGGCCGGCTTGCATCTGGACCGGGGAGCGGCGCAACAGGCGGGCGAAACCGCCTACGCGGCGTTCCTGAAGGCGGCGCGGGCCTTGGTGCAGGTTCAGTACGACGACGTCTCCAATGAAGCGGAGGAAATCGTCGCCGAATTCAAGAAACGGTTTTTCGACAACCAACTCTTCTTCGATCCGTTTGTCGGGGCGAAGTTTGCAAACGATTTCTTCGCCGCCCATGCCGGACGAGGCGCGGCATTCACGGCCGACACGGCGCATCATCGCATCGCCGAGGCCCAGTTGTTCATCGAGGCCGTTTACAATTGCCACAACAAACTGCGTTCATCGCCAGCCCCGGTGATGGCAAAAACCTGAAGCCCGGCAACCCCGCTCCCGATGGAACTGCAACATCTCATGATCAAAATCCCGGTGGACGGCGCGCTGGGCCTTGATCCTGAAAACATTGTTGACATCCTGCACCAATGGGTCGCCGGGCAGGTCATGCCGGGTGTGCTGCTTGTTGATGTCGCCGAGTTGCTCCATGTGCCCAATGGCCCCGGCGTTATCGCCGTGGGGCACGAAGCCGATTTCGCGCTCGACCACACTGGCGGCACTTGGGGCGCGCTTTACCGCCGCAAGACCATCCTGGGCGGCAACAACCAAGCCCGTCTCGTTCAGGCAGTTCAGTCCGCCGCGCAGATAGCCCTGCGTTTGCAAGCGGCGTTTCCCGAGGCGATCAAATTCAGCCGCACAGAATTTGATCTGATCGTCAACGATCGCGGGATTGCGCCAAACACCGCGGAAACCTACGCCGCGGCGCTGCCGGAGATTGAAGAGGACCTTCGCGCCGTGCTCGGACATGGGGATTTCAAACTTATCCGCCACGACGCGGAACGCCGTCAACGCTTCGGCGTGACCGTAAAGTCCAGGCAGCCATTCGATCTCGCCTTGCTGGCAAACTCGGGATTATGCGCCGTTGACGGACGCTAAAACCGGGGCCTATGCTGTTTTGTGATCATCGGCGTCCCCAAAGAAATTAAAAAGCAGGAGTATCGTGTCGCGCTGCCGCCTTCGGCGGCGTATCAACTCGTCAAACGCGGCCACAGGATCCTGGTGGAACACGGGGCCGGCGTCGGCTCCGGTTTTGCGGACGAAGAATACACCCTGGCTGGCGCCTCGCTGTTTGATTCGCCTTCCGCGGTGTTCGGAGAGGCGGAGTTGATTGTTAAGGTGAAGGAGCCGCAACCTTCGGAGGTGTGCCTTCTGCACCGGGGCCAGTTGCTCTTCACCTATCTGCACCTGGCGGTGGACAAGGAGTTAACCGAGGCGCTCATCAAGTCTGGCGTCACCGCCATTGCCTACGAAACCGTCGAGGTCAATGGCCGTCTGCCCTTGCTCGAACCGATGAGCGAAATTGCCGGGCGCATGAGTGTGCTGATTGGGGGCTATTATTTGGCTAAACATTATGGCGGCAGTGGGACCCTTCTTGGTGGCGTGCCAGGTGTGTTGGCGGGCAAAGTGGTCGTGCTGGGGGGCGGATCCGCGGGAATCAACGCGGCGCGGATGGCGACTGGTTTGGGGGCGGACGTGACCATTCTTGAAGTGGACATTGAGCGCATGCGTTATTTGGACATCACGCTCCACAACGCCCATACCCTGTACTCCGACGAGTCGCGTTTATTGCAGATGTTGCCGGGAACGGACTTGCTGATTGGGGCTGTGCTCCTGCCTGGAGCCAAGGCGCCGAAACTGATCCGGCGCGACATGCTCCGGCTCATGCGTCCGGGCAGCATGCTGGTGGACATCGCCATTGACCAAGGCGGTTGCGCGGAAACTTCCCGCCCGACAACCCATGAGCACCCGGTCTTTGTCGAGGAAGGAGTCACCCATTATTGCGTGGCGAATATGCCGGGAGCCTATGCCCGCACCGCCACCCAGGCGCTCACCAACGCCACCTATCGTTACATTGAGATGCTTGCCGATCACGGACTCATCGAAGCATGCCGCCTCCAGCCGTCGTTGTTGGGCGGCATCAACGTGATGGCTGGAAAAGTCACGCAGCCTGCCGTGGCACGGGCACATGGGCTTCCGTATGAATCGCCGGCATTATGATGTCGGGCTGGTGGCTTCCGCAGGTGTGGCCGGGGGTTACCTCGATACGGTGACCCTTGAGCTGCGGGACGACGCGCGTTCAACCACTCCGGCCTCCCGAGCCTTGGCCCCAGGCGTGCTCGTCATTTGCAACGATCTCAATCACGACCCAGATTGCGCCTGTGGAGGAAGGAGGCCTTGAGGCGTGGCTATCGCTCCTCTGGTCTCTTTCCCCTCAAAGTGAGGTGCCGGACCGTCGGAACAATCTGGTTTTCTCGGAAGCGGTTTTGATTTAGCCTCCCCATGTGATGCGCTTGCCGATCAATATTGATGATGTCCTTCACGGACAAACCGTGGAATGGGAGCGGTTGGAGTTTAAGCAAGGCTGGAATCCGGAGGCCG
>Ga0224558_1000063_pt1 | contig 119410 bp, 115 predicted proteins | sample 714S32024metaG_FD_180682 | JGI IMG/M metagenome (GOLD analysis project Ga0224558, IMG submission 180682) | Peat soil microbial communities from Stordalen Mire, Sweden - 717 S3 20-24 | ecosystem: Environmental > Terrestrial > Soil > Wetlands > Peat | place: Sweden: Norrbotten County, Stordalen... | reverse complement strand
AATATCATCGAACAAATCCGACAATGCGCTGACCAACGCCACGTCGAAGTCCAAATGTCGGGAAAGACCCAGGGGCTATGATCGGTTCCCGGGGACAAGTGTCCCTATATTATGCGAATGTCAATAGAAGGAAAGGTTTTGGGGTTGCGGTTGCAGTTTCCGCGCTGGGGCAAAGACAAGCTGGCGGTTCTTCTGCGCCGCCAGCAGTTGCCGGTTTCGACTTCCATGGTGGGCCGTATTCTCAGGCAGCTCAAGCGGCAAGGCCGGCTGGTCGAACCGCCGCGCACCGGCGTTCCGGGATCGCGCCGCGCGCTGCGGCCGCGTCCGTATGCGGTGCGCAAACCCAAGCAGTACGCAGTGTTTGCGCCCGGCGACTTGGTCGAGGTCGATACCGTGGACGTGCGTCCGGTGCCGGGCGTAGCCTTCAAACAGTTCACCGCCCGCGACGTGATCTCGCGTTGGGATGTGATCCAAGCCCACGCGCGCGCCACCGCCCAGACCGCAACTCAGTTCCTCACGACTTTGCAACACCGTATGCCGTTTCCGATTCGCGCTGTCCAGGTCGATGGTGGAAGCGAGTTCGCGGCTGAGTTCGAACAAGCCTGCCAGCAACGCGGCCTCCACCTGTTCGTGCTCCCGCCCCGCTCGCCCAAACTCAACGGCGCCGTCGAACGCGCCAACCGCACCCCTACCGAGGAGTTCTATCAGGTCACGCCCTGCTCGCTGCAGATGAACAAGCTCAATCGCGAACTGCGCCAGTGGGAAAAGATCTACAACACCGTACGCCCTCACCAGGCCCTCGGCTATCGAACCCCGCTCCAGTTCCTGCGCCAGTACCCATCCCAACGAAAGGAATGAAATGTGTCACCCATCCACTGGACGAGTACAGGCGCTTGACCCTCGGCGAAATTGGCGACTAGACTCCAGCGGTGGGGTGCTTCATGCGAAAACTAGTGGGGTTGAGGTGTGCGGCTGGGGCGCGTTTGGCGGGTTGCGTTCTGACATTTGTATTTGTGGCGGCGTTCTGCTTTGTGGCCTTTGCCGACGAAGGTCATCACGACGAGCTTAGCGAGCAACAATTGGGCACGGTGCATTTCCCTGTTTCCTGCACGCCCGAGGCGCAGAAAACTTTTGAGAGAGGCGTGGCGCTGCTGCATTCGTTCTGGTACGAGGAGGCGGAGAAGACGTTTGCAGAGGCGGAGAAGCAGGACGCGAAGTGCGCGATGGCGCACTGGGGCGTGGCGATGAGCTTGTGGCACCAGCTTTGGGATCAGCCGGATGCGGCGACGGTGCAGCGCGGGGCGGAGGAATTGAAAAAAGCGCGGAAGCTGAAAGCGCCGACTGCGCGGGAGCACGATTACATTGCGGCGCTCGGTGCGTTCTACTCCACCAACAAAAAGCTGGATCATGAAGCGCGCGCGAAAGCGTATTCGGACGCGATGGAAAAGGTGTATGAGCGCTATGGCGTCGAGGCCACGCCGCAGGATCATGAAGCGGCGGCGTTTTATGCGTTGTCACTACTGGCCGCGGAGCCGGACAATGACACGACGTTTGCGAATCGCAAGAAGGCGGGAGCCGTGCTGGAAAAATTGTTTGAGACGGAGCCCAACCATCCGGGGATCGCACATTATTTAATCCACACCTACGACAAGCCGCAACTGGCGCAGCTTGGACTGCCGGCGGCGCGACGTTACGCGCAGGTTGCGCCGGCGGCTCCGCATGCGCTGCACATGCCGTCGCACATTTTTGCGCGCGTGGGAGATTGGCCGGACGACATTCAGTCGAACCTGGCGTCAATCGCGGCGACGCGCAAGACGGCGGCGATGCACATGGGCGGCGAGGGGCATCAGTTTCACGCGATGGATTTTCTGATTTACGCGTATCTACAGAGCGGGCAGGAGGACGAGGCGGCGAAGTGGATCGAGGAGGTGAAGAGCATGCCGGCGATGAAGATGGCGGGCTCGGATATGCGCGCGTTTGCGATGGCGAAATTTCCGGCGATGTATGCGCTGGAGATGCACCGGTGGCCGAAGGCGGCGAAGCTGGAGGTAATGGCGTCGGCTGAGGCGGGCGATCGCGCGTACACGTATTGGGCGAAGGCGATTGGCAGTGTGCGCAGCGGCGATGAGGCGGCGGCGAAAAAGGATCTGGCGGAAATCGATGCGATCCACAAAGATTTTGTCGCCAAGCACAAAAAATATCAGGCCGAATATGCGGAGCAGCTTCAGCAGGAGGCGGAGGCTTGGGTGCTGCACGGAGAGGGCAAGGATGACGATGCGACCGCATTGCTGCGCAAAGTTGCCGACCATGAAGATGCGGTAGGCGAGGAGCAGACGTCGATGCCGGCGCGCGAGATGCTGGCGGACATGCTGGCCGAAATGCACCGTCCAGAGCAGGCTTTGGCGGAGTATCGGGCGGACTTGAAATTCAATCCGAAACGTTTCAACGGGCTTTACGGCGCGGCGCAAGCGGCAGAGATGGCGGGACAGGCTTCCGCGGCAAGCGAGTACTACGCGTTGCTGGTGAAGACTTGCGAAGGTGGGAGCTCGACGCGGCCGGAGTTGGCAAAGGCAAAGCAAGCGGTGGTGGCGCGGCAGTGAGCGGGCGTCCGCGCTACTTCCGAAGCTAGACAGCGGCGGCTTATTTTTCGATGCGCTGAAGGCGGAACAATAACGTGCCCCATCCCAGCTTGGCGCGCATTTGGATGGGGATGTGGTTCGCGTCGTCGGAGTACCAGACCCAGACTTTGCCCTTGGATTGCAGCGGGCCGGAGGTGGCTTCGGCGGTGACCAGCAGGGCGGAAAAATTGCCGACCGGAACTTTGACGCGCTCGCGCTTCTCGACCGTGGCTCGGACGATGGTGGTCTTGCCATCGCTGATAGGGAACTCGTAGGTTGCGCCGAGTTGCAGAGGGAGAGACTGGAGATAGTAAAAGCCGGTGATCACGTCGGTGGCGCAAGCGGGCAGGTCGTTTTCAACGCTCTTGTTTTCGCCGGTCTTCAGATTCTTTTCCTCGAGCACACTTTTCTTGCGCGCGTAATCGAAGCGAATGGAAGTTTCGCGTTTGTGGGAGCCCTCTTCGCTATGCTTGACAATCGAGAGCGAGCAAAAGGTGCGCGGATCGAAAGTCGCTTCGAAGTGGTCGTGCACGGGGAAGATGACGTTGACTGCGCCCTGCGATTCAGCGGTCGCGATGACTTTGCGATTGTTGCCCGCCGCTTCCATTTTCACGACGCCGGTGCCGGCGGAGATCAGATGCCACTCCGCCGCATAGACGTAACCCTGACTATCGGGAAAAGGATAGTTGGGGCGGGGCGGCACGACGACGGGATCGGCTGCGCTAATTGAGGCTGTGGGCGCGGGTAGCTGGGTGGGCGCTGGCTGGCTCGCAGTTTGGCTGAAGATGAGATTCGGAGCGGGCGCACATCCCATCACGGCAAGCGCGAGAATGCCACGGCAGGCTTGGCACGCGAGGCGATGGCGAAGAGTCGACAACTTTGATCCCGGTCGAAGAATACGTGCAACCCCACGGCAGACTACCACACTAAACTGCGATGAGCTTAATGATAAGGACGATCAGCATGACAGCACAACCGATGGTTGCCTGGTATTCGCGGTGCTTCCAAAAGCGCGTGGAGGAATAGGCGGCGCTGGAGTCGCCGTAGGGTGTGAGGCGGGGGAAGAGCCGCGGAACGTGCCTGGCGTAATCGTCGTAACCGGGGAAGGTTCGGCGGAGGTAGCGCTCTTCCGCGGCGATGACCGGCACATAAATAAGGACCAACATCAAGACCAGGATCGCGACGATCCACCAACTGCGCGCCGCGATGGCGAAACCGGTGGCGAGCAGAAACGAACCGAGGTACAGCGGGTTGCGGGTGTAGGCATAAGGGCCGGAGATCGTCAGTTCCTTGTCTTTTTGTACGTGCCCGGAAGCGAGGGCGCGGAGCAGCAGGCCGGGGAACATGACGAGCGATCCCGCAATGAGCGACGACCGCGTGGGATGGGCGAGCCACACAAAGACGAGCGCGGAGAGAAATCCGACGGGCACGCGAATGCGGCGGGCAATGCGAGCCCAGGTGTCACGGGCGGAAGGCGCGGGTTGTGGGGCTTCGCTCAAATTTGTGGCTCGCTTTTGTGGCTCGCTAGTTTCGCTAATTCGATTTCGATAGTAAGGCCGCGACTCTCCGATTACAGGAGAATGGATCACCGCTCGCGCAAAAGTTTGCGCGCGGCTGCGACGACTTCCTCCGGCGTAATTTCCAGCAGGCCCTGCTCGGGCGCCTGATGGCGGGAGTGGTCGGTCATGCTGATGGCGCTGCGCAAAACAATCGATCTCGTGCCAAAAGGCCCGTTGCGCACGGGATTCGTGGGCCCGAAGATTGCGACCACCGGAATCTTGAGTGCAGCGGCGAGATGCATGGGCCCGGTATCGCCGCCGATGAAAAGGCTTGCGCGCCGCGTAATCGAAATCAGCTCGGTAATGGAGCACGAAACTTTCTGTGCCGCGCCTTCGCTGGCCGCCTCAACTCCGCTGGCGAGTTCTTCTTCGCCGGGGCCGTAGTTAACGAGCGACCGAATTCCGTCCTGCGCCAGTTCGCGCGCGACAATTCCGTAGCGCGCGATCGGCCACTGCTTGGCTCCCCAACCCGCGCCCGGATTCAAGATAGCGAAATCACCGAGATTGGCGGTTAGGCCAGCCGCCTTGTGCTCGGCGTCGGAGTCCACCGGGAACTCGACGTGAAGTTGCGCCGGCATGCTCGCCGCCGGCATCGGATCGAAACGAGACGCGCCCGGGCGGGCAATCACCGCTCGAGCCAGGTCGAGGGCCTGCTCGACAACATGCTTGCCGGTGGTTTGAATCTGCCGCGTGTAGAACATGCTGGCGGCATTCTCACGCGGCTGCGCATCACCGTACAACACCGTCGCCGCCGACCAGCGCGCAAGCAGAGCGGAGCGCACCGCGCCCTGAAAATCGATGGCCACATCATATTGGACGCCGCGCAATTCGCTCACACCGGCAGCCGTCTGCTGCCAGGTGTGGAAGGCGAATGGCGCGCGCCGAAGTTCGGCGACGTTCACGGTGTGAACCCGGTCGACGAGCGGACGCTCGGGGGAGCGGCGCCCAGAGCGCGGATAGCGCAATGTGCATAAGAGTTCCGCCCACCGCTCCTCGATGAGCCAGCCGAGCGTGGCATACGGAAACGCGGCGCGCAGAGCCGTAACCGCGGGCAGCGTATGAATAATGTCTCCCATCGCACTGAGCCGCACGACGAGGATACTTTCGGGCCCCGCGGCGCTTGCGGACTGTGGAGAGGGGACGCTCATCTACGCGGTCTCGTCGGCTTCGGCCGTTTCAGCGAGCGAATAATGTCTGTGGCGGAATGATTTTTGGGATCGCCGACGATAACGACGCGACCTCCGCAGGCCTCGACCTCGGCGTGTTCGGGAACGCTCACGGGAGTGTAGTCCGTTCCCTTGGCATGAAAGTCGGGACGAATTTCGCGAACGAGCGCGCGCACGTCTTTCTCGGTGAATATGACGACCGCATCGACATCGGCGAGCGCGGCAAGAATTTCGGCGCGCTCTTTGGCGGGCATGAGCGGGCGTCCCGGGCCTTTTAATGCGCGCACGGACCGGTCGCTATTGACCGCAACCAGGAGTTTGCCGCCGAGTTCGCGGGCGGCGCGCAGATAGCGAATGTGGCCGACGTGGAGAAGATCGAAGCATCCGTTGGCAAGCGTGATGCGCTCACCCGCGCGGCGCCAGGCTCTTACGCGCTTTTGCAGTTGCGCGCGCGAAATAACTTTTGATTGGGCCGGCTTATTCAACGGATGATGCGCTCGATGAATTGTGTGGCGGGAGCATTGCTCAATGCTCACGCGCGACTGGCGGCGCTTTTCCAAGAGCCTCCAGAAGTTCCTGCTGAGTGACGGTGGCCGTGCCGCGCTTCATGACTACGAGGCCGCCGGCATAATTCGCGAGATGAGCCGCCTCTTCGGCGGTTGCGCCCGCGGCCAGCGCGGCGGAAAAAGTTGCGATGACCGTGTCACCCGCGCCGGTGACGTCCGCCACCTCATCGCCACCGAAGATGGGAATGTCGACTGGTTTGTGGCGGCGCGGGAATACGACCATGCCATCCTTGCCGCGCGTGATGAGAAGCGATTCCAGTTTCATCTCGCCGGCAATCTGCTCGCCGGCGGCGAGCAGCCGATCCCAGTCGTCTCCGATGCGAATGGCGAGAGCGTCTTCCACCTCCGATTCGTTGGGCGTCGCCGCCGTGATGCCGGTGAACTCCAGCATGCGATAGCGGGAATCAAGCATGACGGGAACTTTTTCCAGGCTTCGCTTCTCGCGGATGGCATTGAGCAATGCCGGAGTGGCGGCGCCATAGCCGTAATCGGAAACGACGAGCGCATCGGAGGCGCGGCCGTACTCGCGGGCGGCGAGGACAAGTTCGCGACGCAGGTGGGAGTTCGGGCCTTCTGTGGGTTCGCTGTCGAGGCGCACAACCTGCTGCCCCGCGGTGTGCGCGAAGCCTGCTAGAATGCGGGTTTTTGTGACGGTGGGATAGCTCTTGTCTTTCAGCACTCCGCTGACCGGAATTCGCTTATGCCGGAAGGCGCGCAAGAGCAGCTTGCCCGCTTCATCGTCGCCGACAATGCCAACCGGCAACACGTCGACGCCGAGGTCCGCGAGATTATAGATGGCGTTGGCGCCGCCGCCGGGAACCACCTTGCGATCGCGGTGCTTCAAGATGAGCACGGGCGCTTCACGCGAGACGCGGGAGATTTCGCCGAAGACGAATTGGTCGGCGACCAGATCCGCAAGCACAGTGATCGTGACTTTGGGGAACGACTCCACCACTTTTCGCAGGCGATCGTTTTCTCTGCCGAGCTTTGTCATCGGTTCGTTCGATTCCAGATGGACGGGCGGTCGCGCAGCCAAACATCCGCGCGTCCAAATTCTCGCACTGGAGATTTTCTCACGAGCGGAGCTTCCTCTTATTGATTCTGTCGAGAATGGCATCCAGAACGCCAGCGGGATTGTCCAGGGTCAGGCGGAGTTCCGCGACGATCAGTGGCTGGAGAAGGTGCGCGTTTGGCGCCAGGTTAATAGCATCTTTTTGAGTGGTTACAAAGCCATCGGCTGAGCGGTTGCGGCGAGCGTCGATCAGCGACTGAATGTCGTTCGGTCCGTAGACGTGGTGATCGCGAAAAACAATTTCTGCGGCGGGCGAGATTCCGGCGGCGCGGACCTGCGCGAAAAACTGCGCGGGGCGGGCGATCCCGCAGAAGACGACCGGTGACTGGGGCGCGGCGGGGATGACGATGTCGCGCCGCATTCGCCATACGAGTTTTCCGGACAACGCCGCGTGATTCGAAGAAAATTCGGCGGGGAGCGCGACGGCGTCGGCGCGCGCGAGCGCGGACAATGGCTCTCGCAGACGCCCCGCGGGGATGAGGCGATCCTCGAAGTCATGGGCCGTCATGAGCACGATGTCGAAGTCGCGCGCGACGGAACGGTGCTGAAAACCATCGTCCAGAATATGAAGCTGCGTCTCGAATTTTTCCTCGGCGAGTTTGCCCGCTTCATAACGACTCTCGCCTACGATCACGGGGACGCGAAGGCGGCGCGCGATCAGGAGCGGCTCATCGCCAAAATCCGCGGGAGAGCCATCGGGATCGACGATCAGGGCGCCGCGAGTTTTGCGGCCATAACCGCGCGAGAGCACATCGAAGGGAACGCCGCGCGCCTGAAGCAATTCGCCGAGGGCGATGACGAACGGAGTCTTGCCCGCGCCGCCAGCGGACAAATTTCCGACGCTGACGACCGGACGATTGAGCCGCCGGGACCTGAGCACGCCGCGATCGAAGAGCGAATTGCGCGCGGCGGTGACGCCGCGATAGATGGCAGCCAGCGGATTCATCGCGCCGTCCTCGCCGAGGCAGCGTTCGGCTTCGGCTTTGACATCAAGTCGACGAGCGCACTGACGGTCCGCGTTGTCGCACCTCGTTGCGATTCGAGCGCGGCCAGCGCGTTGGCGCCGAGGGTCGCGCGCTCAGTTGGGTTTTCAATCAGCTCCATGAAAACCAGCGCCAGTTCTGCCATTCCAACCACTCGCACGGCATTGCGGCTGAGGAAGAACTCGACGATCTCGCGAAAATTCTCGTAATGATTGCCGGTAACGACGGGAACTCCGTAGAGCGCGGGCTCGAGAATGTTGTGCCCGCCGCGGGGAACGAGGCTTCCGCCAACGAACGCAATGGTGGCCAGCGAATAAATGGCGGCGAGTTCGCCAATGCTATCGAGCAAGAACACGCTGCCGGCGAGGGATTCGCCGCCCCAGAGGGAGCGACGGCACATACGAAAGCCGAGTTCCCCGATCATAGATACAACCGCGGCGAAGCGCTCGGGATGGCGTGGGGCGAGAATCAAGATTGCTTTTGGATGGGTCGGGAGGATGTTGCGAAACGCCGAGAGCAACAGGCCTTCTTCGTTTTCGAGCGTGCTGCCGCAAACGAGGACGGGAGTTGCATGTTCCTGATCGAAGGCCGCGCGCAGGCTGGAGACGATGACGGGCGCGGGCGGCGGAGCGACATCGAACTTCAGGTTGCCGACGACGGCGGCCTTTGCGGGACTTGCGCCAATTTCTATGAGTCGGCGACGATCCTCTTCGGTTTGCGTCAGGAAGAGGTCGACGTTGGACAGAACTTTGGGGAGCCAAAAATGCAACCGTTTGTAGCCGGGAAGCGAACGGTCGGAAATGCGGCAGTTGATGACGGCGATGCGCGCGCCGCTTTGCCGGGCGAGGCGAAGGAAGTTTGGCCAGAACTCGGTTTCGGCGAGGACGCACATTTCGGGGCGCAGCGCGTTGAAGTAGGGGCGCAAGGCGAACGCAAAATCCAAGGGGAAGTAAAAGACGTTCCCGGCGCCAAACTTGCGGGCTGCCAGCTTTTGGCCGGTGCTGGTCGTGGTCGAGACGAGCACGCGGTGCGCGGGAAATTCGCGACGCAGCGCATCGATGACCGACGACGATGCCACAACTTCGCCAACCGAGACGGCGTGAACCCAGATTGTGCGCTCGCCTTTGAGGCGGGCAATGTGCGAAGGGACAGCGCCGAAGCGCTGCCGCAAACCGGCGCGATACTTGCCATGCCGCAACATCTGCAATAGCCAGTACGGCAGAGTGACCAGCAGGAAAAGCGCCAGCAGCGCACTGTAAAGCGCAACCATGAACGAAGTCCATTCTAATCGCCGGTGGATGATTCGCTGGGTTGCGGGGCGGCGAGGCGCTCAATCGCCGGGAGGAAATCGCCGGGCGACTCGTGCGAGCAGCCTTCGCGGCGGGTTCGACGCATCCTATAATCCACGTATGCATAAATGGCCTTTTGAGCGTGGACTGCTCGCTTGCTATCGTGCCGTGGTTCTGACTTCGGTTGTGCTTGCGTGCTTGAGCGCCAACGCGGCGAAAGAGTTCGCGATGCCCGAAGCTCATGCGGCGCGCACTTATCCGGCGCACGACGAACACACGAACGAGAAGATTACGGTTGCGGTCGATCCGTACGATGTGGAGTACAAAGCGTCGATCTTCAGCGTCAACTACCGCAACTATGGAATGCTGCCGGTTTTCGTGGTGGTGACGAACGACGGCGATCAACCGGTTGCGCTGACCGACATGAAGGCGGAACTGGTTACGGTGGGACGGACCAAGTTGTTGCCGGCGACGACCGAAGACCTGGTGCGGAGATTGTCGCATCCGACGCGCAGCGCGACAGGCGTGAATCCGCTGCCGATTCCGTTGCCTCGGCAGAGCAAAGTGAAAGGCGCGGTCAGCGCGAAGACGATGGACGAGATCGACCGCTCGCAATTCGAGGCGAAAGCTGTGGAACCGCACTCGACGGCGCGAGGATTTCTTTTCTTCGACGTTTCGGATGTATCCAATCCGCTGGCGGGCGCGAATTTCTATCTGACGGATCTGCACGATGCGAAGGGCAACGAGATTATGTACTTCGAGATTCCGCTGGAGAAGTATTTGAGCGCGCCGCAGGAGAAACCGTGAGGGGCAAATGCGGTGCGGAACGCCGCGTGAGCGGCTCGGCGTAATTGCGGGGCGGTATCATTCCGACTCTCCATAATTCGGAACTGCATAATTCCGAACTCCATAATTCCGACTCGCTATAATTCCAACTCATGGCGACTTCAGCGGCTACTTCGGATGCGGTTCCCGGCAAATACGAAGCCGTGATTGGGCTTGAAGTCCATGTTCAGCTGCTGACCGAGTCGAAGATCTTCTGTTCCTGCTCGACGCGATTTGGCGATCCGCCGAATACTAATGTTTGTCCAGTTTGCCTCGGACTTCCGGGGGCTTTGCCGGTGCTGAATCGCAAGGCAGTGGAGTTCGCCGCGCTGGCTGCGATGGCGTTGAACTGCCGCGTCAATGAGACGTCGATCTTCGCGCGGAAGAACTATTTCTATCCCGATCTGCCGAAGGGCTACCAGATTTCGCAGTACGACAAACCGCTGGCCGAGCACGGGTTTATCGAGATCGACATGGCAGGCGGAAAGAAGCGGATTGGAATTACACGGCTGCACCTGGAAGAAGATGCGGGGAAGAGTTTGCACGATGGATTTCCAGACGCTGCGGCGAAAACGGCAATCGATCTGAATCGCACCGGCGTTCCGCTCGCGGAGATTGTGAGCGAACCGGACATGCGCTCGCCGGAAGAAGCGTATCAATTCCTGACGCGGCTGAAGGAGATCGTTCTTTACACAGGCGTGAGCGATTGCAACATGGAGGAAGGATCGCTGCGGTGCGATGCGAACATCAGCGTGCGACCGCGCGGGCAGAAAGAGTTTGGAACCAAGACCGAAGTGAAGAACGTAAACTCGTTCCGGTTTATCCGACAGGCGCTGGAATACGAGATTGAGCGGCATATCGGCGTGATCGAAGGGGGCGCGAAGATCACGCAGGAAACACGGCTGTGGAACGCGAACGAGGGCCGAACTTACAGCATGCGCTCGAAGGAGCAAGCGCACGATTACCGGTATTTTCCCGAGCCCGATTTGCCGCCGCTGATGGTGGATGAAAAGCGGCAGGCGGAAATTCGCGCGCAATTGCCGGAACTTCCCGAGGCACGAAGAGAGCGGATGATTCGCGAATACGTGATTACCGCGGGAGACGCTCACACGCTGACGGCGACGCGGGCGCTGGCGGATCAATTTGAGTCAGCGGCGCGGGCGGCGAAAAATTCGAAGCGCGTTGCGAACCTGGTGCAGAGCGAGTTGATGGGGCGGTTGAAGGCGCGGTCGCTGGAACTGGAGCAGTCGCCGATTTCGATGGCGGGAGTCGCGGCCTCGGCCGACCTGGTGGAATCGGGCGCGATTTCCGGGAAGATGCTGAAGGACCTTTACGATCTGTGTTTCGAACGCGGGGAGGATTTTTTGGCCGTGTACGAGGAAGAAGGACGGCCCGAACAATCGCGCGACACGTCGGCGCTGGAAAAGCTGGCGGAGGAAATCATCGCGGCGAACCCGAAGCAGGTGGAGCAGTATCGCGCTGGGAAAACGACGATGCTGGGATTTTTTGTGGGGCAGGTGATGAAGGCGTCGAAGGGGCAGGCAAATCCGCAGATGGTGAATGAGGTGGTGCGGAAGAAGCTGGGCTAGTGAGCCGTTCAGCACCCTCTTATCTTTCCCGGTTCTAGGCTCCAAGCTCTCAACTCCAAGCTCTAAGGGAAGCGTTACGCGGGCGGACAGGAGTGTCCACCCACACAAAAAACCAACATCAAAAGCAACACCAAAACCAACCCCAACTGCGGCGGACAGGAGTGTCCACCCACACAATCTGATTATTTTGCGAGGCCGGCGTTTTTCAGGATTTCGTCGGCGTAGTAGTTTTCGATTTTCGCGTCGTCGCGCAGGCTCTCGTAATAGGCGGCTTTCAGCAACTGCTCGCGGCGATCGCGGAGTTGCTGCCGGATGGCCTGCTGCACGCGCGGATCGTTCAGGTCGCGCTGGCCCGCGGGTTCCTTGGCGATCAGCTTGACGATCATGTAGGCGTAGGGCTGATGGTTGGCGGGATTGAGCACTGGAATGACCGGCGTGTACTGGCCCGGTTTGAGCTTCATCACGGCGTCGCGGGTCGCGGGGTCGGCGGACTTCAGAGCCGATTCCGGAGCCATTCCGAGGTCGCCGCCGTTATTGGCGGTCTCCGGGTCTTCGGAATAATTCATGGCGAGCGTGGCGAAATCGTCGCCGCTATCCAGCTTGTTGGAGATCATCTCGATTTTCTTGCGCGCCTCGGCTTCGTTCTGCGCCTTGTTCTGCAAGTTGCGGGCCTGCGCGTTGACGGCGCCCGTCACCATAATTTTAGCGAGGTGGTACTGCGGCTCGATGAGATTGAACTCGGCCTTGTGTTCGTTGTAATAGCCGGAGACATCCTGATCGGTGATGTTGATGTGGGAGGTGATTTCCTTGTTCAACACTTTGTCACGGGTCAGGGAGCGCTTCAGATCGCGCTTGAAGTCTTCGAGCGAGATTTTTTTCTCCTTCAGGCGCTTGTCGAATTCCTCGGCGGTGTAAGGCGACTTGATCTCGTTGAGCTTGCGGTCGACTTCATCGTCGGTGGCGAGAAGGCCAAGCTTTTCGGCGCGGCGCATGAGGATTTCGGTCTCGATGAGCTCATTCAAAATGCTCAGGCGGAGACTGGCGGCCTGCTCGCCGGCGGGCTGCTGATCGGAACCGGCGGTCTGGTTGGTGTAATACTTGTCGACTTCACTGCGGTAGATCTTGCGGCCGTTGACGGACGCCATGACGTCACCGCCAACGCTATCGCGATTACAGGACCATAAGGTAATCAGGAAGCAAACGCCGAGAACGAACATGCCGACCCGTTTAAGGCCTGGCTGAATAGAAATTGTCATCTCCCCCTCGAACAACTCATTCAATCTGCGATCTTGTGGCCCGCTTACTTTGACGGCGAGCCGATGGCCGTTGGCGCGGCGACTGCCGAAGCCTTGTGCTCAGGGGGCGCGACCCCTGCATCCTTCAGTGCGTGATCGAGCGCCTTGCGAACATCGTCGGGCGGCACAGCGCCATCGAGCTTCTGGCCATTGATGAACAGCGTCGGAGTGGCATTCACGCCGAGATCATCTCCCTCTTTCATTGAGGCGCGCACCGCCTTGTCATCCTGCGCCTTGAGGCAGGCCTGGAGCTTCGGCTCATCGAGATTGTGTTTTTTCGCCTGCTGCATGGCGAGGCTATCGAGCTCCGCGTTTTCCCCCTCGCGTCCTTTGTTCATGGGGATGGCGTGCTGATTGGCGTGGAGAAAATCGGCGTAGTCCCAATAGGCGTCACCGGATTGAGCGGCCAGGCAATTGGCATCGACGGCGGCGTGAATGGACCAGGGGTGAATCTCCTCCAGTGGGTAATCCTTGTAGACGATCAGCAGGCGGTCGCCGTACTCCTTGAAAATCTCTGGAAAGAGCGTGGCATGCATACGCGAGCAGAAGGGGCATTCGAAGTCGTCGTAGTTGACGACGACGACCTTGGCGTCTTTGTTGCCGCGAACGGGACGGCCGGTGCGGTCGATTTTCTTCATCGTCTCAGCGAAGGGATCCGTCGCGAGATCCATGCGGGTAATGCGGACGAGGGTCTTGTGATCGCGCGAGAGAAGAAAATCGTAGGCCTGTTGTTTGTCGGAGGCCGAAAAGGTGATGGAAATCGAATCGAAGTTCGGGAATTCGCTGGCATGCAAACTACCGAGAATGACCTTGACGTCGGGCGGAAGAGAATAATGGGAGCGCACCTGACGATCAATCTGCTGGACGACGTCGCCGGGAAGCCCCGAAGCCGAGGCGGAAGGGTCGGCGGACGCGGCCGGCGGGGCGGGAGCCTGAGCCGAACAGCCCGCACAAATGATAAGAAGAGCCAGACAGGCGCGACGAAACCTCATAAAGAAAAACCACCCGCAATATTGATGAAAGTTGAGTCTTTTGATTATCTCACGAGGCGGGAAAAGAGCGCGTCAGGCGGGGCTCCCATTCGGCCCCCATTCCGTTTTCCACCACAGAGTCACCGAGACACAGAGGAGCCCGAACCGCACTTAAAAACCCCAGCCTCGCTGTTTTAGGATTCTTGGTTTCCCCTCTGACCGTGTGTCTCTGTGAAGAAGCAATTGGGGCACTAAGTGTCAGGCGGCGGGCTTTGGTCCGCGTGCGAGGTCGGCGACGGGGAGCAGTTGATTCATGGAGCCGGAGCGAAAGCCCTCGAGGTCGAGGGTGACGAACTTGAAGCCGAGCGCTTTGAAAATTGCGGTGAACTCTTGCGCCATTTGCGGAGTAAGCGCGCGGGGGAGTTCGTCGGGTGCGATTTCGATGCGGACGATTTCTCCATGATGGCGGACGCGGAACTGGCGGAAGCCGAGGGCGCGCAGGGCATCCTCGCCGCGCTCGACGGCAGCGAGCGCTTCGGGCGTGACGGGGCGGCCATACTCGATGCGCGAGGAGAGGCAGGCGGAGGCGGGCTTCTCCCACACGCGCAGGCCGGCTTGGCGCGCCAGTTCGCGGATTTCAAGCTTTTCAAGACGGGCTTCGAGAAGCGGCGCCAGAACGTGATGATTGCGCGCGGCCTGCTGCCCGGGGCGGAAGTCGCCTTCGTCGTCGGCGTTCACGCCGTAAGCGACCGCAGTGAGGCGATGCGCTTCGCGGTATTGTTCGAGAACAGTGAACAGTTCGTCCTTGCAGTGGAAGCAACGCATGGCGTCATTGCGGAGGTAGGCGGGATTGCTGAATTCAGTGGTTTGGACGACCTCGACGGGAATCGATTGTTCGCGGGCGAAGGCGAGCGCGTCGTCAAGATGAGTGCGGGCGAGGCTGGGGGAATCCGCGATGACGGCGCGCATGGAGTCGCCGAGGGCCTGGTGCGCGGCCCAGGCGAGGAAGGCGGAATCGACGCCGCCGGAGTAGGCGACAATGAGGCCGGGATGCGCGGCGAGGATCTGGCGGAGATGAGCGGATTTCTGGGCGAGATTTTCGGGCGTCTCCACGACGATTATTTTATTGGAATTCGCGGAGGTTAGTACAAGCGTTCCTGGCGGCGCAGGTTGCCGAAGGTGCCGACATTGGCGAGAGTGAAGCTGAAGCGATAGATATTTTCGTTGCGCACGGCGCCAAGGGCGAAGCGGCGGTATTCGAGGCTCAGGCCGCAGCAATCCCAGTTGTAGCTGGTCTGCATGGTGGCGTATTGCAGGTTGCCCTCGTTGGCGTCGAAGCCGAAGCTGGCGGCGGCGCTCAACCCGCGCTTATTGAACTGGCCATAACCGGCGAGCAGACGAAACTGATGGAAATCATTCTTGCTGGTGAGGAGCGAACCGGGCGTGGCGTCGAGCACGCGGAGGAGGGCGTCGCCGCCTCCCACGGTGAACTGGCCGTAGTGATAGTTGACGAGCGCAGTGCTGCCATTGATGCGATTCGATTTCGTGTCGTAATCGAGGTCCCACTCGGTGTTGGTGCGCGGACTGGTTTCGACGCGCAGGCGCGAGATGATGGGGGCGAAATTGCGCTCGGTGGTGAGAAAGGCGATGCCGGTGAAGTCGGCCGTGCTGGCGAAAACATTTCTGACGCCGGGCGTGAAAGCGTTGCCGAAGGTGGGATCGAAGAAATATTTTTGCGCGATCTCCCAACTGAGAATTTCGCGCGGGCCGGAGGCGCAAGGCTGCTGGTCGGGCGAGGGCGGAAGTTCCCACGGGACAACGCCAGCCTGCGGAGGACCGCCGACGTTGAGCATGCCCATGCCCGGCACATCGCAATCGGAGGTATTGGGATCGAGCCGCTTGGCATAAATGCGATTGATGAAGCCGTACTCGATTTCATTGGTGTTGGTGAGAATGTCGACGGCGTCGAAGCGGAGAATATCGGCGTAATTGTTGATGCCGGTCACATAGTCGTAGCGGAAGCGCGGTTGAATGACATGCTTCCATTTGCGGCGAAGCCAAGGACGGTCAAAAACTTTGGCGACCGCGGGACCTTGCATCTCGAATGAAGCCTCGAGAGATTTGCGGTTGAGGGAGTCGTCGGCAGCGCGGCCGCTCGCGGCTGCCAGGACGGCGTCGTATTGCTGCGTGTAGAGCGTGTCGCGCAAGGTGAGCGCAGGGCGCAGCGACCATCCTTGCCAGTGCAGCGGCATAGCGAGGGTGGGCGCGAAGTCGAAGCGACCGACGAGAGGCGCGGTGCGGAAGCCGATCTGGCGGCGCTGGAGGCCTTCGGCGGCGCTCGAAAAAGACCAGAACAGCGGCGAGTTGCCGAGCTGGCGCTCTTCGCCGGACGCGAAAAAACTGGGCGTGTGCAGAATGCGGATCAGTTCGGTTGAAGTGATGGAGGTGCAGCCGGTGTTGGCGCCCGTTTCCGGCACACAGACGACGAAGTTCTGATAGCGCTCGGCGAGCGCGTCAAAGTGAAAGCCGTTAGTGGTGTTGGAGAGAAAAATTTGCGATTTTACTTCGGAGTCGATCGCCTGCGAGTAAACGTCGGTGAAGGCGATGCGGTAGACGAAGGAGCTGAGGTAATCGATGTTGGCGACGCCGCGAACGCTTCCGAAAGGATGGTCGGCCTGAAAGCGCGCATCCTCGCCACCCTGATCTTGCGGGGGAGATCCAAAGCCGCGGTCGACGACGCCGGTATAGGAGAAGAAAACGTAGGAAGTTTCGCTGGGACGCATGCGAAATGTACCCTGCTGGGCCCATCCGCGCTTGGAATAAAACTCGGCGCCGGCGGTGGCATCGGTGCTGCGGTTGATCGCCCAATAGAGCGAGTCGCCGGCGATGTAGCCCTTGGTGGAGGAGCTGCCGACGCTCGGCAGAAGCAATCCGCTTTGGCGCGTTTCCTGGACCGGATGAGTGACGAATGGAAAATAAAAAATGGGCAAGCCCATCAGGCGGAAATCGCTGTGATAAATCTTGGCGGTGCTGTCCACATCGACGGAGATCTGGCGGGCGTTGAATTGCCACTTGGGATGCGGCAACTGACAAGTGGTGACCGTGCCCTGGCGAACGAGATAGTGGTCAGGGCCGTGCTTTTCGACGATCTTGCCGGTGAAGAAGAAGGGATTGGAAGAGCTGAGAACATAGCGCGCGCGACGGCCGCGAAGTCCCACCGTGCCGACGACGTCATAAAAAGTGCCGACTTCGGAGCGGAGGTTGTAGGTACCGTGGCTGGCCTCAAGATGCTCGTTGTAAGGGCCGCCATCGAGGACGACGTGGCCTTGCAGTTCGCCGTCGCCAGTGGCGGAGTTGTAGGTCATCTCGTCGGCTTGCAGAAGGTAGCTGCGGAAATCGATCTCGGCTTTGCCGCGCAGATGGTAGACGGTGCCGGTTTTTTCCTGCTCGGTGGCGCGAATCGTAACTTCTTCCTGCTCCTGCCCGGCTGGGGAAGAGAAAAGCAACGGGCTTTGCGCGGCGTTCGGTGCGGGATTCGCTGCGGCGTTCGCGGTCTGATTCGGCGCGGGATTCGGGGGCGGCGTCTGGCTGGTAACTAGCGTGGGGACGAGAAGCAGGTGACAGAGGAGTGCCGCCGTGATAATGATTCGATAGCGGATGGTCATTCGCGGCCGGTCATTCGCGGGTTGATCGCAAGTTCATCGCGGGCGAGCGGACGCGACGGTGTGCCCAGGCGCGCGTTCGTCAGCTTTATTCCAACGGGAACGAGTTGACCTTAGCATGCGGGCGTGGGCGAAGGAAAGCTCCGCGGAAATTTGCGTGGGCGCAGATGGATAGGGATGTGAGCCTCAGCGCCAAGTCATATCCGTAGTGATTGCCCAGCCGCGCTCGGCTGCCGGCATTTTCCGCGACTATGAAGAAGGCCGAAGCCACGGCCCATGGATTTGAACGGCCCATGGATTCGAGATGAGCAGTTTGACAAATAGCGCGAGAGAAGCGGACACCGCGCCCCAGCCGCATGAGCTGCCGGTTGAGATTGCCGGCGAGGCCGGGGTGGAAGCGCCGGCGGAGACGTCGGCACCTCAGATGGAGTTTGACCCGTGGCGCAGTGAGGTGGCGGCGCGGCTGGCGCGCTATCGCGCACGACGGAAGCCGCGGGCGCCGCGCTACCCTTCTCTGCTGCTACCGTTCGACTCGCCCGGTTACTGGTCCAAACCGGCGGCAGAGGGCGACGCGGGCGCGGTGAGTGCGGTTTCGGCGGAAAGCGAGTTTTCGGCTGGGCAAACGGAGGCCGGATCGCGGGAGACTGGCGACGCTGCTATCACCGCGGATCTCGAGCGATCTATACAGGCGCCCGAGGCTGAGGCCGGTCGATTCGCGCCCGCCGAAAACAGGAACGAAGTGAAATTCGAAGCCAAGGCCGCGGAAGCGAAGATTCTGGAGTTTCCGCGTTCGGCGGCAATTCCGAGCTGGCATCCGAGCCTGCTCGCCGATCCAATTTTTGATCGGCCGCGGATCGTGGAGGCGCCGGAGATGGTGCCGCCTCCGCCCGCGCTGGGCGGCATACTGATCGAGCCGGTACCGGAGCGGCCCGCCGAAAATCCCGTGGAGGCGCGGATCGAATCCGCTTCGATCTTGCGGCGGCTGGGCGCAACGGCCGTCGACGGCGCGATTGTCACTGCGGCGTTGGCGGCGTTTGGCGCGATTTTCTGGCGCCTCAATCCCACGCGCGGACCGTGGTCGCTTCTGGCCGCGATGGGGGCAGGCGCAGGCGTTTTGCTGTGGCTCGCGTATCAATATCTGTTCGTGGTGTATACCGGCTCGACGCTCGGCCTGCGGGCCGCGCGTTTGAAGCTGGTGCGCTTCGATGGTTCGCCGGTCAACCGCCGGTTGCGGCGCTGGCGCGTCGTGGCATCGTTTCTCTCCGCATTTTCCGCCGGCTTAGGCTACTTGTGGTGTGTGCTCGACGCTGACTCGCTGTGCTGGCATGACCGCATCACAAAAACTTGTCTGCAAATTTCGCGATGAACGCCCGCTTTCCCGCGCCCTTGGGTAGCGTCGGTTTCACGCGAGCGCAAACTATTTCCACTCGTACACTTCCTATTATGAAATCTTTCCAAATTCAATCTTAATTAAGTCCAATCCTCATGGTAGACTTTGGCGCAAGTTTGCCTTGGATCAGGGTGTCCCCTACCACCCCCGGGCTTCCCCGCTAAGAAAGAAAGTTCAATCAGAATCAGAGAGGAAAAGAATGAAATTGTTGCGCGCAGTTTCCGTGGTATGCCTATGCTTGCTGGCCGCTCTCAGTGCCAGCGCCCAGACCTGGACCCCAGTTACCAGCCTTCCGACATTCTCACCCGGCACGGCATTGATGCTAACCGATGGCCGAGTGCTGGTGCAGGATTCCGACGCCTCCGATTGGTGGACCCTGACTCCCGATCTCACGGGGAGCTACGTGAACGGCACCTGGACGCAGGTGGCGTCGCTGCAGTCCAATTACGGCCCGCTGTACTATGCCTCGGAAGTATTGCCGGACGGCCGCGTGGTGGTGATCGGCGGCGAGTATAACTTCGGCAGCGGCGTCTGGACGACGCAGGGCGCCATCTACCAGCCCACCACCAATAAGTGGGCGAACCTGATGGCGCCGACCGGTTGGAACACTGTGGGCGACGCGCAGAGCGTCATTCTGCCCGGCGGCACGTTCATGCTGGCCAATTGCTGCACCTCACAGGAAGCTCTGCTGAATGCGAAGACGTTGAAGTGGACGTCGACGGGCACCGGCAAGCACGACAGCAACGACGAAGAAGGCTGGACGCTTTTGCCAAATGGTCAAGTCCTGACCGTGGACGCCAATTGCGGCACGTGCGATTACTCGGAGATTTACGATCCCGCGACCGGTGACTGGACGGCGGCGGGCAGCACCGTGGTCGACCTCGTCGATCAGGGTTCCCATGAGCTTGGGCCAGCGGTTCTGCGCCCGGATGGGACCGTGATTTACATTGGCGCTACTGGCCACAATGCGGTGTATAACACTGTCACCAGTCAATGGTCGGCCGCGGCGGATTTCCCGAAGAATCAGCAGAACCAACAACTGGACGTGGCCGATGGGCCAGCCGCACTGCTGCCAGACGGCAACGTTCTCACGTTCACGAGCCCGGGCGTGTACAAGACCGGCGGACAGTTCTTCGAGTGGGACGGGACCAACTGGAATCCGACCGTAAATGTTCCCAACGGCCCGGGAGATAGCTCTTACTACGGCCGTATGCTGGAGCTTCCGACGGGACAGATTCTGTTCACCGATGGCTCGAGTGATGTGGAGATCTACACTCCGACGGGGGCGGCGAATCCGTCATGGGCGCCGACGATCACCAAGTTCTCCAAGACGCTCACACACGGCAAAAGCTCGAACCTGCGCGGAACGCAGTTGAACGGGCTTTCGCAGGGCGCGGCATACGGAGACGACGCGCAGATGGCCAGCAATTATCCGCTGGTGCGCATCACCAATACCGGAACCGGTCACGTGTTTTTCGCCCGCACCTATGATTTCACCATGGGTGTGGCCACGGGCTCGGCTATCGCCAAAACGAAGTTCCAGGTTCCTGCCGGAATCGAGTTGGGCGCGAGCCAGTTGGAGGTCGTGACGAACGGCATTGCCTCCAATCCGGTCAGCGTTACCATTAAGTAAACTCTCTGTTTCGGGGTCGCCGGACGGCAAAACCGCCCGGCTTTATTTATTGGCGGGGGTCGTCACCTTGGGAAGAGCGAAGCGAGGACGGGGATTTCGGCGTTATTTGGCCGCCCAATTAGTGCAATGCGTTGCACACAAGTGGCGTGCGGTGACAGGATTCTGGATCATCTTGCGGAACCTGGCTTGCAGTAGTTTTCAGATAGCAGACATGAAACCAATCGGAATATTTTGCGCTGTTTTGGCGGCCGCTCTAACCATGAGCGCGCAAACCTGGACTCCACTCACCAACCAGCCGAAGATTGGGGCGAGCACTTCTCTGTTGCTGACCGATGGCCGCGTGCTGGTGCAAGACTACGGCGCGCGCGATTGGTGGACGCTCACTCCGGACCTCACCGGCAGCTATTTGAACGGCACGTGGAAGCGCGCGGGCTCGCTGCCGAAAGGCTACGCCCCGGTTTACTACGCTTCGGCCGTGCTGCCCGATGGACGCGTCATCATTCAGGGCGGCGAATACAATCTCGAGCTGGAAGTTTGGACAACGCTGGGCGCGATTTTTGCTCCCAGCAATAACAAGTGGGCCGCGGTGGCGGCGCCCTCCGGATGGACCACGGTGGGCGATGCGCAAAGCGTCGTGCTGGCGAACGGCACCTTCATGGTTGCCGATTGCTGCACGGTTGATGAGGCGTTGCTGGATGCGGCGAACCTTACCTACGCGCCGACCGGTGCGGGCAAGGCCGACATCAATGACGAAGAAGGCTGGACGCTGCTGCCCAATGGCAAGGTTCTCACCGTCGACGCGAACTGTGGGGCGTGCCTCAGTTCGGAAATATACAATCCCGCCAGCGGATCGTGGTCGAGCGCGGGCAGCACGGGCGTGGAATTGATCGACCTACCCACCGACGAAGTTGGACCGGCGGTGCTGCGCCCCGATGGCACGGTGCTGGCGACGGGCGCCACCGGGCACAATGCAATTTACAATCCGAAGAAAAACAAGTGGTCGGCTGCGCCGGACTTTCCGAAGAATAGTAAGGGTCTCCAACTGGTCATGGCCGACGCTCCGGCCGCTGTCCTTCCCGACGGCAATGTGCTCTGCATGACATCGCCGAATGTGTATGGGATTGGGGTGGAGTTTCTGGAGTGGGACGGCACGAATTTTAATCCTGTCCCAGATACACCGAACGGGCCGCAGGAGCCTTCGTATTACGGTCGCATGCTGGTGCTGCCGACTGGGCAGATCATGCTGACGGATGGATCGAAAGACGTTGAGATTTACACGGCGGCGGGCGCGGCGAATCCGGCATGGGCGCCGGTGGTCACATCGGTGCCGTCAACGCTTAAACACGGGGCCACTGCGACGCTGAGCGGCATGCAACTGAATGGGCTGACGCAGGGCGCGTTTTACGGCGACGATGCGCAGTCGGCCACGAATTACCCGCTGATTCGGATCACCAATGTCGCGACCGGGCACGTGTTTTATGCGCGCACATTTAATCCGAGTTCGATGGGAGTAGCGACCGGTTCGACGGTGGTGACGGCCAGCTTCGAGGTTTCGACGAAGACCGAACGCGGCCCCAGCCAGTTGGAAGTGGTGGCGAATGGCATCGCGTCGGTACCGGTGAGCGTGACCATTCAATAGCCGCCTCGGCTTGTCCGCGCATCGCGTTTCGCCTCGGAATTCAAAAACGCCCCAGCCAGTTTGGTTGGGGCGTTTATTTTGCGATTGCGGTGGTTGCGCTGGTTGGCGCATCCGCGGTGAATTAGCTGGCGGCGGAATGCCGCGTGCACTTGTCGCCACAGCAGTTCGTCTTTGTCGCCGACTTCTCGTGCATATCGCCGCAGCATTTTCCATCCTTGCAGCCGCCATTTTTCTTGCATTGCTTCATGCAGGCTTTCATGCCTTTGCCGCTCGCGCAGGACTTGCCGTCTTTCATCTCCATACCCGCGCAACAGGACTTGCCATCTTTCATCTCGCACTTGTTTTTATCGCAGCAGCCGGCTGCATCTTTCGCATCCGTGGCAGCGGCGCTGCCGTGATGGCAACAGCTTTTCGTTTCCGGCGTGGCGTTTGGTGTCGCCGGATTTTCCTGCGTCCATGCCGCGAGCGACAGGGCAAGAGTAATGACCAGTGCAAACACTTTGGATTTCATATGATCTCCTTAGTTGAGTTATTAGGATGAGGGTGCGCAGCCTTTTCGGGGCCGCTGAAATAACATGGCAGTAAGAATTTGGAAGAAGTTCTAAACGCGAAGAGTCATGCCAAAAATTTCGGGCGGAGGGCTTAAGGTCGCGGCGTGGGCGCGGGACGAGATAGTCGCGTCAGCCAGCGTGGGGGCGATTGTCACGGTTTCGGCGGGCGCCATCTTTCGTACGAGCGGCTGCACATTGGAGGCGGGTGCCGGAACACTTTGTGGCCCCTGGCGGAAACAGCAGCTATGGGGATCGTCGCAAGCCGGACTTCCGGAAAATAATTCCAGCGCGGGGGTTGGCGCCGAGGGGCGCAGGCCAGGACAGCACGTCCGTCCGCCCGCCATCTGCGCGTGTTCCGCATGACGATGACCGGCATGTTCGGCGGGCATATCGGCCGCCATCTCGTGTCCGGGACGCATGTGCGCGGCGTGCATGGCGAACATGGGGGCCATCGTCATCTCGGCCCAGGCCGCGATGACCATCAGCAAAAACGCCGCTAGAACCTTCTTCGCCATACGAAGCAAGTGTGGCAGGAACCCGACCCCCGCCCCTGTGATCTCCATCACAGCCACACGTGAGCGGTGGAACGGAACTGGTCGAACCAACCTCGGTCAACCAGGCTCGGCTAAACCAGAGTCGGCTAAACCAAGCCCGGCTAAACCAAGCCCGGCTAAACCAGGCTTTCCAGGGCAGCCCGCAGCTCTCCGAATTGGAATCGATAGCCGCTCATCTGAAGTTTGGCGGGCTTTACCTGCTGGCTGGACAGGAACAACTCATCTGCGGCCAACTTGCCGAATGCCAGCGCCAAAGCAAACCTGGGCACGGGAAAAATTGCGGGGCGCCCGAGCACCGAAGCCAGAGTGCGTGTGAACTCGGCGTTGCGCAGAGGATTTGGCGCGACCATATTCACCGGGCCGGCGAGCGACTCGGTGTGAAGGGCCTGCTCGATTCCGCCCACAATGTCGTTGATGTGAACCCAACTCCACCACTGTCCGCCGGAGCCCATTCGCCCGCCCAGACCGAGTTTGAAGGGCATCAGCATTTTTCCGAGCGCGCCGCCGCTCGCGCTCAGCACCAACCCAATCCGCAGATTTACCGTGCGAATGCCTGCGGCGGCCGCGATGCGGCTGGCCTCCTCCCACTCGCGGCACACCTCGGGCAAAAAGCCGCGCCCGCTCGCGCTTTCTTCGGTCAGAACTTCGTCACCGCGATCGCCATAAAAACCAATCGCGGAGGCGCAGACCAGCACCTTCGGCTTGGGATCGGCATGCGCGAGCGCAGTGGCCAACGTACGCGTGCCCAGCACACGGCTGTCACGAATCGCATTCTTCTTGGCCGCCGTCCAGCGTCCTACCACGCTCTCTCCCGCGAGGTGAATCGCGGCGTCAAAGCCGGCGACCGCGCTGGACGCCAGACCTGCGCCTGGAGGTTCGGCCGACGGATTCCACGAAATTTCTCCCGGCCCGCGCGCCGGGCCGCGAACCAGGCGAACGGGTTCCATGGAACCGCGCTCGAGCGCAGGCAGAAGCGCGCCGCCAATTAATCCAGAAGCTCCGCTAACGAGAATTCGATTCACTGGCAACTTCGCTTTCTGGCGCTTACTAGGGTGCATGCCCTTTTGATCGCAAAATGAGTTTGTTGGTTTGGGCAGTAATACGGAAATGGCATTGATCGATGGTTTAACCCATAGTATTATACCACTATGACAACCCACCTCGTGCTCGACAAAGCGGGCCGCGTGGTCATCCCCAAGCCGATCCGCGAAGAGTTGCATTTGGAACCCGGCGATTCCCTGCAAATGGATAATACGGGAGAACATATCACTCTGCGGCCGCTGCGCGGCACGGGGCCGCTCGCCAAAGAGCACGGGGTTTGGGTGTTTCGCACAGGGAACGCTCTCCCTGCCTCGGTGACCGATGATTTGCTCCAGCGGATTCGCGACGAGCGCGACGAGGCGAACCTGGGTGAGAAAAAGTCTGGCGGGAAAAACCGCGGCGAGACAGTCCGGGGCGAAAAAGCGACACGGGCTCGCGCCGGAGCGACGACAACAAGCAAAGGCAGCCACCGCAGCCAATGACGGCCTTTTTCGATACCTCAGCGCTGGTTCCGGTTTTTTACGGCGATCACATTCACCATCGCGCCAGCCTGGAGCGATTCATTCAATTCGAAAAATCGAACGGGTGTTGCGGCGCGCACAGCCTGGCCGAGCTTTATTCGACCATCACGCGAATGCCCGGCAGGCACCGGGTCAGCGGCGAGCAGGCAATGCTGTTCGTACAGAGCGTTCGCGAGCGGCTCTCGGTCGTCGCGCTGACCGCCAACGAATATGCCGACGCGCTCGAAGTCTCGGCGGCTCTCGGGATTGTTGGCGGCGGCATTTACGATGCCATGCTCGCGCATTGCGCCCTCAAAGCCAGGGCGGAGACGATCTACACCTGGAACGCACGCCACTACGCCCAGTGTGATCAGAACATTGTCTCCCGCTTGCGTATGCCCTGACGTTGCCTTGCTTGCCGATGTTCGCTTCTATTTCGCGAATGCCTTTCTTTGGCGCACTCTGCGGTGAAATAGCCCGGCCCTGCGGTAAAATCCATCATGGCGACGTTGCGGGACCAGGTCGCGACCAGCGTGCTCACGGTAACGCGATTCCGCGAGTTGATGCGGAAGCTGCGCGAGAACCGTCCCAACGACGATCTCAATCTCGTCAAGCGCGCCTATGAGTTTTCTCAGAAGCACCACGCCGGCCAGCATCGCGCGTCCGGCGAGCCCTATCTGGTCCATCCCCTCGAAGTCGCCAACGTTCTCGCGGATATGCGCATGGACGCGGTCTCGATCGCCTCCGGCCTGCTGCACGACTCGGTCGAAGACACGTCCGTCACCAGCGTCGAAATCCGCCAGGAGTTTGGCGAGCAGGTCGCGCACATCGTCGAAGGCGTCACCAAAATCAGCAAGATCGATTTCTCTTCGCGGGAAGAAGCGCAGGCCGAGAATTTGCGCAAGATGATGCTCGCCATGGTTGACGACATCCGCGTCGTGCTCATCAAACTCGCCGACCGCCTGCACAACATGCGCACCCTCGAGCATCTCGATCTGGGGCGGCAGGAGAAAATTGCGCGCGAGACGCTCGATATCTACGCTCCCATCGCCCATCGCCTGGGCATGGGAAAAATTCGTGGCGAACTCGAAGACCTGGGCTTCAAATACGTCGATCCCATCGGCTACGAGCAGGTTCGCGCCGCCGTCGAGTCGCGGCGCAAGGCCGGCGAGGCCTTCATGGCGCGCGTCGAATCGACCCTGCGCGACGGCCTCAAGGAAGCCGGCATCACCGGCCGCGTGGAAAGCCGCGTCAAGCGCCTCTTCAGCATTCACAAAAAACTTCTGCGCCAGCGCATCAGCGTCGACCAGGTCTATGACCTCTACGCGATGCGCGTCATCACCAACTCGGTGCAGGATTGCTACGCGGTTCTCGGCATCATTCACAATCTTTGGCGGCCGGTGCCGGGCCGTATTAAAGACTTCATCGCCATGCCGCGGCCGAACCTCTACCAGTCGCTGCACACCTCGGTTATCACTGAAACCGGCGAGACATTCGAAATCCAGATTCGCACCGAAGAGATGCACAAAATGTGCGAGGAGGGCATCGCCGCGCACTGGAAATATAAGGATGGACCGGTCTCCGCGCAGGACGAGCAGCGCCTCGCATGGCTGCGCCAGGTGGTCGAGTGGCAACGCGACGTCTCCGACCCCAACGAATTTCTTTCCACCCTAAAAGTCGATCTCTATCCCGAAGAGGTTTACACGTTCACGCCCAAAGGCAAGGTGCTGGTGCTGCCGCGCGAGTCCACGCCCATCGACTTCGCATACACAATTCACACCGAGGTCGGGCACGCCTGCACCGGCGCGAAGGTCAACGGGCGCATGGTGCCACTGCGCCACAAACTGCATTCCGGCGACATCGTCGAAATCATCACCCAGCCCGGCCACAAGCCCAGCCGCGACTGGCTCGCCATCGTCAAGTCCTCGCGCGCGCGCAACAAAATCAAGCACTGGCTCAACGTTCATCAGCGCGAGCGCGCCATTGAAATCGGCCGCAAGCTGATCGAAAAAGAAGCGCGCAAGTATCGCATCTCGCTCAAGGACATCAAAGACGCGGACTTGCAGCGCGCTGCCAACGACTACGGCCTGGGCCGTGCCGATGACCTGATGGCGGGCATCGGCTATGGCAAATATTCGGCGCGACAGGTGTTGGCAAAGTTTGCGCCGGCGGGCGCCGAGCCCATTGCCGACACGGAAGATCAAGGCAGCGCCCAGGGCATCTCCAGCGTTGTTCGCCGCGTCTTTGGCGGAGATTCGAACGCCATCGTCGTCAAAGGCCAGGGCGATCTGCTCGTCTACCGGGCCCGATGTTGCAACCCCATTCGCGGCGAGTCCATCGTCGGATACGTGACTCGCGGCAAAGGCATCGCGGTACACTCCGTCAACTGCCCCAACGTCACGAACCTGCTCTATGAGCCGGAGCGCCGCATCGACGTGCTCTGGGCGGGAGACAAGGAAGGCCAACCCGTTTCCTATCCGGTAAAAATCACACTGCTCTGCGACGACCGCTTCGGCATGTTGAAACAAATCACCGCCGTCATCAGCGATACCCACACCAACATCCGCGACATTTCGGCCCGCAGCGAAAACGGCCAGGCCAATGTCGACGTGGTCCTCGAAATTGCCGACCTGAAACATCTGCAACGCATCATTGACGGCGTGCGCCAGATCCCCGGCGTGCATGACGTACAAAGATTGCAGAAAATCTAGCACCCTCCCTCGACACGATCGTCCAGTTTTGGTTTTTAATTGCGCACTACCCCGGCGTTTGAGGTTCAAATTGCGACCTCAAACTTTTGCCGCGGGCAGCGCAAAACCGATCTTTTTTCCAGTCGGTGCGGGCGGCCTCATCATCTCGCGAATCGCCTCGACTATGTCCTGAATATCTGCGTCATGGTTCTCCAGCCTTTGTTCCAGATCGTTCAGCTTTGCGACGATCTTATGGTTCGTGGCCAAAGCCTCCCGCATGCGCACGAACGCGCGCACCACAAAAATACTCATCTCCACCGCCCGTTTTGAGTTAAGCACGGTGGCAGCCATAATGGCGCCATGTTCGGTGAATGCGTAGGGCCGGTAGCGTCGCCCGCCTCTGCCTCTCGTTTCTCCGTTTCTGCCTTTCCTCGCGTTCGCTTTTGAGGTCGCAATTTGCGACCTCAAATCCTCTTCCTTCACTCGAAAGACAAAATCGGCTGGGAACCGCTCTGCATTGCGCTTCACTTGCTCATTCAATCTCTTGACTTCGACTCCATAGAGTTCGGCCAAATTGGAATCGAGAATTACTTTTCGTCCCCGCATCACTATGATCTTCGACTCAGCCCGTCTGGTCAGCACGGTAATCTTGTTCAAGTCTCTCGCCCGTCGGCGGTACCGCCGCCCTTCCAAACCAGACTTTCGCCGATTCTGCCCCTGCAAGTCTGTGATGCTCCCTAGCTGCGAATGTGATGATTCAACCGGCGTCACTCATCCGGCCATCCCGCTCTTCCTCGCGCGAATGGGTGCCCATCCCCTAGTCACATCCTGGAGTGACGAACTGCATTGACAGAACCTTCCAAAGGGTATCTCGTGGATTCGCCCGGCAATCCCCCGAAAAATGAAAAGGAGATTTGCAACCGAAGAGAGCCCGTCGGAGCACGCCCAGGAAATTCCGTCCCGGGGCTCGCCACAAAGAAGACGAAGCTGGAAGGAGGCACTTTATGCATTTACCGCAGATCGCCGGCAAGACGAAAAGTCCCTTGACGATTTCCGATATCGCCCCCAAATTCGACTCCACGAATCTGGCCGCCACAATTCTCTATGCCGTTCTGGCGCTTGCCGCAATTGTCCTGCTCGTGTTGCTCGCCACGCTCCCGGCCGAGGGCCAAACTGAAACCGTACTTTACAACTTCAGCGGCCACGGCGACGGCTCCATTCCCACATCCGCCCTCGTCTGGGATGGGGCTGGCAACTTGTATGGGACAACAGTGGTGGGGGGCATGCCTGGGCTGGAATCAAGCCGCCTCTGAACTAGAATTCTTTTGTGAAGTCTTCGGGATATCGCGGCCGGCTCGCGCCTTCTCCTACGGGCCTGATGCACATCGGGCACGCCCGCACTTTTTGGATCGCCGCTGAGCGCGCCAGCAAACATCGCGGCACGCTGATCCTGCGCAATGAGGATCTCGATCCGCAGCGCTCCCGCGCGGAGTTTGCCCGCGCCATGATTGAAGATTTGCAATGGCTCGGCATCCGCTGGACCGAAGGCTGGAGCGCGGAACACGGGAGCGCCGGAAACTGTGGCCCTTATGTTCAAAGCGAGCGCCGGCGCTTCTACCTCGAAGCCTGGCGCCAATTGCGCGACGGAGGATCAATCTATCCCTGCACCTGCTCGCGCAAGGATCTCCAGCAATCCGCAAGCGCGCCCAACGATCTGGACGATGAACCGGTCTATCCCGGCCGCTGCCGCGAGCGCGGCGACGCGATCGAGTTCGAAAAGCCTGCCGACGTGAACTGGCGCTTCCGCGTTCCCGATGGCGAAGCGATCGCTTTCACCGATTTAAATATGGGCGAGCAGAGTTATGTCGCGGGCCGCGATTTCGGCGATTTCCTGGTTTGGCGGCGGGACGACGTTCCCGCCTATCAGATGGCCGTGGCCGTCGACGATGCCGCCATGCGCATCACCGAAGTTGTGCGCGGCTCGGATTTATTGAAATCGACGGCGCGGCAGATTCTGTTGCTGCGCGCGCTCGGCTGCGCAATCCCCGACTATTTTCATTGCGAACTGGTGCGCGACGCCGCCGGCCAGCGCCTGGCAAAACGAGCGGACGCGCTCAGCATCCGCCATTTGAGGGAGAGCGGAATGTCTCCAGAAGGCGTGCTGGAATTGGCGTTTCGGCCGCCCGCACCCGCCGGCAGTAACCTCCCCGAGTGACGAACGTAAGTACAGAAGTAGATGCACTGCGCGCTACCATGGGGCGAACGGGGAATCTCCTTTTTTCGGGGGCGAATCATGCGCGGAATCTGCCGCCAGAATTTTCTTCACTCCACTTTTCCGATTTTAGCTGTTTTGCTCGCCGCATCGCTTGCGGCTTTCGGCCAATCGCTGGGCGACGCCGCACGCCAGACTCGCGAGCAAAAAGCGGCCCAGCAATCCACCGCGCCTCCTCCACAGGTGATCACGAACGCGGAAATGCCCAAGGATCCGGATGCGGTCACTACCGCCAGCGGCGAGGGGCAGGGGGAATCTCCCGAAACCGGCGTCCCCGCCGGGAAACTGAACGAGCGCCAACGCGCGCACCGGCGCCTCGCAGACCAGCGCACCGCCGCACAGCGCGCCGCGGAACAGCGTGCTGCCGCACAGTGGAAGGAAAAAATTCTGCAGCAGGAAAATGTCGTAGCGGATCTCCGTATGCGCGCCGACCAGTTGAAGGCATTGATTCGCCGCGCCAACGTCACCACCTATAACGACATGCCCTACAACCGGGAGCAGGCGCGGCATTTGCAACGCCTGGCCGAAGTGCAGTTGCAACTCGATCAGCAGCGCAGAAAACTCGAAGACCTGCAGGAAGCCGCGCGCCACGCCGGCATGCACACGCTTGTCTACGATCCGTAATCTGCCGTGAGAATTGCGGCAGCATCCGACAAATACACGGGGTAAATTTCCGCCCTCGCACACGGCAAAAATCGCCCTCGGCAGCGTCAATTCCCCCCAACCGGACCCGTCTGGCCTCCTAAAGCAGCGTTTTACGCTGGTTTTGCTAGTACCTTTCCGGGAAACCCGCATAAAATCTGCACAAATTGCTAGTTTTCCACAAAGACATGAGTTAATATGCGGTCGAAATCAACATTCAGTCAGTTAGCATCGCAAGGAGGAATTGAATGGCTTCTGGTATGACCAAAACACAGCTCACTCGTCACCTGGCCGAGAAGATCGGCTCCAACAACAAAACCGCGGCAACGTTCCTGGAACACCTCGCCGATACGGCGATCAAAGAGACCAAGAAGAATGGCGTATTCGTAGTGCCCGGACTGGGCCGCCTGGTGAAGGCGCACCGCAAAGCCCGCATGGGCCGCAACCCGCAGACCGGCGAACCGATTCAGATCAAGGCGAAGACGGTTGTGAAGTTCCGTGTCGCAAAAGCCGCGAAGGACGCGATCGCGCCCAAGAAGTAACGGCTCCTCGTCGCACAAAATTTGCGGCGTTCGTCGGAAGCTTATTCCGCGAACCGCCAGCCACTCGACAGGCCAGCTTTCACGCTGGCCTTTTCTTTTGCTTCGAACGAATACAGGGGACGCTGCGGAAAACTCACAGCACCTGGCACGCCTCCTCGAACGACAGGCGGGGGCTGCGGGGAAACAGTTTGCTCGGATCTCCATAGCCGAGGTTGCAGAGAAAGTTCGACTTCCACTTGCCGTCAGGAAAAAATTCGGCATTCACCTTTAGCTGGTCGAAGCCCGACATCGGTCCGCAATCCAGCCCCAGCGCCCGCGCCGCCAGCATGAGATACGCGCCTTGCAGCGTGCCGTTGCGGAACGCGGACTCCTGAATCAGCGCTGGGTTGCCGGCAAACATCGGCCTCATGTCGCGATGCGGAAAAAGCTTGGGCAGCTTTTCGTGAAACTCGATGTCGTAGGCAATGATCACGGTGACGGGAGCGGCCATGGTTTTTTCCACATTGCTGGGAGCGAGCGCGGGCCGCAGACGCTCTTTAGCTTGCGGCGTGTGCAGAAAAACAAATCGTGCCGGCGACGTGTTGGCGCTGGTCGGCCCCAAGCGGGCGAGGTCATACACCTGGCGAAGTAATTCCTCCGCGACGGGCCGCGGCTGCCAGCCATTCTGCGTGCGAGCCTTGCGGAAGAGTTGATCGAGAGCCTCGCCGGAAATAGAGCGCCCGGGTTCACCAATTGCCGGTTGCGCGCCTGCCACGGCGCTTTCATCGTTCATCTTTTTCCTCCTCGTTCCTTACGTGCATTGGATTCAGTCGGGACCGAGTCGGATTCGCAGCCGGATTGCGCAGGACTTATTTCGCGCACTCTCCTTCGCGCGGCTCCGATCCCAGGCGAAGCACATTGCCGTCAGGGTCTTCGATGTGGCACTCCAGCGCCCACGGAAAATTCGTCGGAGGCATGCGGATGGCGACGCCTTTCGCTTTGAGTTCCTCGTGCAGCGCATCGGCATCTTCCACGCCCACCCACACCCACGCCGCGCCGCGTCCCTGGCCGCCGCGGCAAAGGTAGAGCGCCGCGCGGTCGCGCGAAATGCTGGTGAAGTCGTCGGTGCCCCAATCGACATTTTTGAAGCCAAGTTTGTTGAGGTAAAAGTCGAGGCTGGCTTGCATGTTCTCAACGCGCAGAATGGGCTGAGCGCCCTCGAAACGAACGGGCTTCGACATGGCTCCTCCGGATGCAGGCGATACGAAAGCTGCGCTACAGTATAATCGTCGCCTTGAACCTTAATCATGACCGAAGCAAATCAGATGACCGAAGCCCCAACCGAAGCAGCGGCCGCTAAAACCTCGATGGATATCGGCGACATTCTGAAGATTCTGCCGCATCGCTTTCCTTTTCTGCTGATCGATCGCGTGCTGGAACTGGAGCGCATGAAGAAGATCGTCGCACTCAAGAACGTGACCATCACCGAGCCGTTTTTTCAAGGGCATTTTCCCGACAAGCCCATCATGCCGGGCGTGCTGATCGTCGAGGCGATCGCGCAGGCCGGAGGCCTGCTGCTGCTGACCGAGGTACCCAATCGCGACGAGATGCTGATGGTTTTTACGGGGATTGAGAAGGCGCGATTCCGGCGTCCGGTCGTGCCCGGAGATCAACTGCGCATTGAAGTGGAAGTGCGGGCCTGGCGCACGACGGCGGCCCGCCTGGAAGGCAAGGCATATGTGGACGGCAAAGTAGCGGCCGAGTCAACCGTGACTTGCCGGCTGGTGCCGCGAGCTCTAAAGGCAAGCAGCGCAGACAAAGCAGGAGCCGATTTGTAATTTACGATTTGTAATTTGTAATTGCAGCCTGCGAACACCAAATTACAAATTTCAAATTGCCAATTACAAATCTTAAAAATGTCCATCCATCCTACGGCGATTGTCGATCCCAAGGCTAAGGTTGCTCCATCCTGCGAAATTGGGCCGTATTGCGTAATCGGGGCGCACGTCGAACTCGGCGAGCGCTGCCACTTGCTTTCGCATGTTGCGATGGAAGGGCCCACGAAGATCGGCGCTGAAAACCGCTTTTTTCCGTTCTGCTCGATAGGGCTTGCGCCGCAGGATATTTCCTACAAGGGCGAGCCGACGCGCCTGGAAATTGGCGACCACAACGAGATTCGCGAATATGTCACGATCAACCGCGCGACCGCCAAGGCTGAGGGCGTGACGCGCGTGGGTAGCCACAACCTGATCATGGCCTACACGCACATCGCGCACGATTGCCAGATCGGCGACCACGTTATTATGGCGAACGCGGCGACGCTGGGGGGACACGTGACGGTCGAAGACTGGGCGACGGTGGGCGCGCTTTGCCCCGTGCATCATTTTGTGCGCATTGGCAAATACGCCTTCGTCGGCGGAGGCACAACCATTACGCGCGATGTGCTGCCGTTTTCCAAAACTTCCGCCGAGCGCGGCACGCACGCTTACGGCCTGAATGCCATTGGCCTGGAGCGGCGCGGATTCACAAAGGAGCGCCTCCGAAAAATTCATCACGCCTATCGCGTGCTGCTTGCCTCCAAGCTCAACACGTCGCAGGCGCTCGAGAAGCTGAAAGCCGAACCGGATCGCGGCGACGATGTCGACGCTCTGATCGAGTTCATCGCCGCGTCCGAGCGCGGCGTGATCAAGTAGTTCGCCCGCTAAGATAATTCGCATCGAAAAGAGAGAGAAACGCGCGGCGTAAGCAGAATCCGGAGCCCATACTTTGTGTTCGAGCGCTGCCGGGTTTAGTCTTTTCAAGTGCTGCCCAACAGGAGAAACATCATGGAGCGATTTATCCAGGTGCGCCGGCCGGTTGCTGTCCCGACGGTTGCCGTTATTCTATGTCTCGTAATTGCGGTCGGCCTGGCGGCAACTGCGTGGGCCGGAAATTCTGGACTCGTTCTGTCGCGCACCATTCCTGTTTACCGAAACCAATCGGCGCGCGCCGCCAATGACGCGGCGGCTAACGGCATGGGCTTTTCTTCCATCCTCAAGCCCGCGCTCCCAGCAGTCGTCAGCATCACGTCTTCGCGGGTCGTCAAAATTCCGCAGCAGCAGAACCCGTTTTTCAACGATCCATTCTTCCAGCAGTTTTTTGGCGGGCAGGCGCCGCGCGGACCGCAAGAGCAGCGCGAGCAGGGTCTCGGCTCGGGCGTCATCATCAGCCCGGACGGCTACATTCTCACCAACAATCACGTGGTCGATAAGAGCACCGAGATCAAGGTGATGCTCCAGGACAAGCGTCAGTTTCCCGGCAAACTAATTGGCACCGACCCGAAGACCGACATCGCCGTGCTCAAAATCGACGCCACCGGTCTCCCCACAATTTCCCTGGGCGATTCTTCGAAGCTCGAAGTCGGCGATTATGCATTTGCCATTGGCAACCCGTTTGGCGTGGGCGAGACGGCGACCATGGGCATCATCAGCGCGACCGGGCGCAATGGCCTTTCCATCGAAGATTACGAAGACTTCATCCAGACCGATGCCGCCATCAATCCGGGCAACTCGGGCGGAGCGCTGCTCGACGCCCGCGGCCAACTGATTGGCATCAACACGGCCATTCTTTCGGGCGGGTCGGGCGGCAACCAGGGCATCGGCTTCGCCATCCCGATCAACATGGCGAAATATGTCATGGGCGAAATCCTCAAGCACGGCAAGGTCGTGCGCGGATACATCGGAGTTGGCTTACAGGAAGTAACTCCCGCTCTGGCTAAGGCATTCAATGTGCCCGCGGAAAAAGGCGCGTTGGTCGACAATGTCGATCCCGACAGTCCCGGCGGAAAAGCCGGCTTGCAACGAGGCGACATCATTTTGAAATTGAACGGCCAGCCGATCGATGGGCCGAATGGTCTGCGGCTTACGATCGCTACGATGTCTCCCGGAGCGAGCGTTCATTTTGAGATCAATCGCAACGGCTCAATCCGCGATGTTCCGCTGACGCTGGCCGAAGCTCCCTTGGGGCAAGGCGCGGGCAATGCTGCCGGCGAATCGACCGAGGAGAGCCCGATGCGCGGCGTGCAGGTCGATGAACTCACCAATGAGATCCGGCAGCAGCTTGGCCTGAAGCCGGATGTCAAGGGCGTAGTCATAGCGCAGGTTGCGGAGGATTCGCTGGCGGCCGAGTCCGGTCTTCAGCGTGGAGACGTGATCGAGCAGATCAACCGTCAGCCGGTGAACTCCGTCGACGACTACCAGCACTTGATTGCGCAAGCGGGAAAGCAAACGCTGGTGCTGCTGGTGAACCGCAGAGGCAACACGACCTTTGTAGTTGTGCAGAGTGAATAGGGCTGGCAACGGGCATTCCGCCTCCTGACAACGGACTGCATGAGCCTGTGCACGATCCGATGCTTTAACCGCTGAAGGTGATCATGTCGAATCGACGTCCATTCCTCATCCTCGCGCTGGTAGTTCTCACGCCTTTCTCCTTCGCCTCCAAGAAGGGAAAAAAAGAAGAGCCCATTCTCCATTCCGTTGGTTTCAGCACCCGCCAATTTCCCGCGCCTGAAGACTACAACTGGCGCGGCTCCGACGATCGCACTTTGAGCGGCATCGTCTGGTATCCCGCTGAAGACAGCGCCGGGGAAAAGGAGCAATACATCGGGCCCCCCGAGGCGCCGCTGTTCTATGCCGGCCGCGCCGCCAAGGATGCCACTTTGGCACCATCATTCGGCAAATTTCCACTGGTTGCGCTCTCGCACGGCACCGGTGGCAGCGCCCTGCAAATGGCATGGCTCGGAACCTATCTCGCGGCCCGCGGCTACATCGTCGTCGCCGTGAATCATCCCGGGAACAATGCCGTCACAGGATATACAGCGCAGGGCTTTATCGAAGGCTGGGAGCGGGCGCGAGACATCAGCACGGTCATCAGCGACATGCTCGCGGATCCACGCTTCGGCGCCAAAATCGACTCCGACCGCATCGGCGCCGCCGGCTTTTCGTACGGCGGATTCACCATGATGGAACTCGCCGGCGCGCGGACCGACTTGAACCGGATCCTCGCCGGGTGCGACGAACAAAAGGGCGCTTGCAATCCTCCCGAGATGCCGGATCTGATGGAGAAATTCAAGGCCATCAAACAGCAACCCGGCGTGCAACAGTCTTTGCAGCGCTCCGGGGATTCTTATCGCGATCCCCGCATCCGAGCCGTCTTTGCAATCGCGCCCGCGGTCGCTCGCGCGTTTGCACCCGACAGTTTGCAGAAAATCGCCATCCCGGCGGAGATCGTCGCCGGCGCGGCCGATCCCATCGCTCCGCCCGCCGAGAATGCGCAATACTTCGCCGCGAACATTAAGGGCGCGAAACTCACCATCCTGCCCGGCGGTATCGGCCACTACACATTCCTCGACGTGGGCACCGACGCGGGAAAGAAGCAACTTCCAGGCTTTTTCGTGGATAACCCCGGCATCGATCGCGAGGCCGTGCACAAGCAAGTTGCCGGAATGGCTGCCGAGTTCTTCGAGAAAGAACTCGCGCCCCCCAGGAAGAAACGCTGATCGATATCAGGTCACACTAATTCCCTGGAGACGCACTGGAGGCATAGACCTTTTCGACTATGTCGTCAGCTTTTTCGTGTGCTTTCGTAAGTTAGTCGGCAGAAGCTATGGAACCCTGCGAGCTGCCGAGGGCACTCGATGTCGCCAAGGCACCAACGCCAAGTCGTCACTCCCGACATACACGGCCATGGCGGTGAGCATCAGAATGAGTCCGATCCAGAAACGCCAGTCCTGATGCGCACGTTTCCAGTAAGGCACGTTGCCATGATGGCTCTCACCCAGAGGATGCGGGTGCTCAGTATTGTTCAATCGAATCTCCTGTCCCGGAGGAATCTAAAGAAAAGCGCAACGCTGCCGAAATATCATGGGCACCCGCACTTAACGATGCCCATGCCATGATTTACACGCCGACCATGGAAACAGAATCCTGCGCTTCGACTTCGTGCAGCCAATATGGCGGCCTGCCGTAGTGGGCGTGGAGCCGCTCTTCATAGTCGCGTTCGATGGGAGCGAACTCGACAAACTCCGGCGCGCTCTTGATCGATTCTCGCGAGAGGCCGACCCAGACTTTGGAATCTTTCCAACTCACGCTCTTGATCCAGGCCGGAGAAACCAGTACCTTCTTGCCCGGCCACCAGTTCCGCGTCGCCACTTCAATGTACCGAATCGCCCAGGCCTTATCGTCCATGATGAATCCCTGGACGTGTCCGATTTCCCCATCCGTCGCCTCGATGTGATAGCCCGTCACGGCTTCGTTACTGCGCAGATGAGAATCCATGGACGCCTTCCGGATTCTTTCCTCGTACGCCTGTTTAAATACATAGGTGGGAACCGGCAAACCCGAGGGGTAGGATGAGGGCCCCCACATGTTGGGACCACCCCAGTAATAGGGATAGCCGTAATACCCCATGTACACACTCTCGTGCTGACGGGAAACCGGTTTGTGCGTGTCGATGTTGGGGCTATTCTCTACCTGCTTTTTCGTCAGCAGCACATCCAGTCGCTTGCTTTGCCAGTCCGTATTGACGATTGAGAACGGCGAGATTAGAACCTGACGGCCTAACCAGCCGTCAGTTTCCACGGTTAGATAGCGGATGGCCCAGCTCTCATCGTCAAAATAAAATTGATCGACCGTTCCAATCTTGCCGTCCGTGGCCTGGATTACCAGACCCTTGAGATTTTCAGAATTCGTTAACATTTTTTGCCTCCTGGGCAGTTATGAGTTCATTCATTAGCGGCGCCGCAACCTATACTTCCGCTTTCACTCGAACCGTGCGAGCGCTCCTACGCGAGCGCGTGAACTTCGTGGAGCGTCAGGAAAGCCTTCAGCAAAACCCTTGGATCGTGCGTGCCTTTGTATACCGCCGGCGGCTTCCGATTCAGCCCAAGCAGCGAATAGACTGCAATTTGCGCGGAACGAATCGAATATTCAACGGTAAAAACCACGTCTTCCGGGATTTCGCAGAACTGTCCCACGAAAGCAAGGTTGTTGGAGCCTTCCGGGACGACCTGCGGCCGGTCTCCCTTGGTTCTCGGCAGAAACTGGCTTGTGATGAACGGCATCATGCACGGGATGCAGGTGCAGGTCTCAAGAATCTTTTTTGCGTCCGCGTCGAGCCGCAGGTGTCCCATGACCTCAGTCATGATCTCTCGACCAGTGCAAGCCGACATCGGCTTCTTCACGAAATCACCCAATTTGTCGACGGAAAGCCCATAGCCCCAGAAAACGCTAACGTCCGCAGGCTGTCCGATGAAATGAGGTTGGTGCGGCAATACAATCGACGCCAACCAACTGGACTGCGGGAAGGTGATAAGTCCACCTTCGCCCGGAACATTGCCCGTCAGGTCCCCGATAAGGCGAAAGAAGGCCGGGTCGTGGAGAGTGGTAGTGAAAGATACCCACTTGGACTGATCGATATGATCGGTGAAATTCGCAGGATGACCGAACTGCGGCCGGCCAGCGGCAATCTTCTGCCAAAGATTCCAGGAACCACCATTGGACTTTCCGTTCAGTTCTGGAGCTGAGTCCATCGAACCCAGGGTGGATGCCTCGGTCATGGATCCCAGCGTGAGGATCACTTTGTCTCTCGCGCCAACCTCGATCTCCTCGATGCGGCCGCCGCGTTCGCAAACAATGTGCTCCACCGCGTAGCCGGCAGAATCATGGCGGAGACGAAGATCGGTGACGCGAGTGTTCATTTGAAACTTGACGCCCCGTTCTTGCAGCCACTTCTGTAGTGGCCGCACCATTGAGTCGTACTGGTTGTAGACGGTTCGCATGATTCCCGTAAGCGTGTTGAAGCCCGAAACCATGTGAGTAAAACGCACCAGGTAGCGCTTGAACTCGACGGCGCTGTGCCACGGCTGAAAAGCAAAAGTCGTACACCACATAAACCAGAAGTCGGTCTCGAAGAACGACGCGTCAAACTGGTCTGAAATACGGGTGCGTTCCAGCAGCCCTTCTGGTTCAAGTTCCAGGCGCTCGATGGCAAGGATGTGCTTTTCGCTGAGTCCGAACCTGGGTGCGTCAACCCTGTGTCCATCTCGAAAGAGTCGAGATTTCGAGGAGGTCTTCATCGTCGTATTCCACTCAAAGATCTCCTGGGTCACGGTCTGGCTCATATCGAGGGTCGGAATTGAGGAAAAGAGCTCGTAGGTGCAGAGATACTTACTCTCCAGCATTCGGCCGCCGCGCATGCTGTAACCACTCTCGGGAGTTCCGGCGGCATCGAGGCTGCCGCCAATTTTCCCCGATTCCTCGAGGATCGTGATCATTGGGCCGGGTATGTCTCCGTCTCGAATCAGGAAGGCTGCGGCCGCAAGCGATGCGATGCCCGCTCCAACCAGGAAAATTGCTGTGTCATCGTTCGCAATTCGGTGGGTCATGAGATCACCCTGCTTTCTGCCCGACCGGACCGCGGGCTGCGGAGTCCCCGTTACTTGCTTACAGCCGCGTCGATGGCTTCGTCATACTGATCTTCAGTCTCTCGCCAACCGGAGTTGGGGTTGTATTCCTTCATCGATTTGGCGACCGCGTCGGTCTTCCTGCCGAGGTCCTTTTCGTAAACAACTCCATCCATGTTCACAATGAATGTCATCACGCCGGACGATCTGTATTCCGCGGGATAGGCAACGAAGGCGAAGCCCTCGGTCATCTTGCCCTTTACGACATAATTTTTCGCGCTGTCCGAAGCAGTTTTCTTTTGCCGCGCCAGAATGCGGAAGTAATAACCGCGATAGGGAGTTGGAGAACCGTCTGGGGTCTTTGCGTAACCGTCGGCAACGGCGGATGCTACCAGTGGACCGACCGGGCTCTGCGCCTCTCCCTCAGCGGCTTTCCAATAAAGGCCGTTGCGTTGCCCGTCATCGCTGAAAAGTTTCTGCGCATACTGGTTGTCGTGTGTCGCACGATATTCCTTTTGTGCCGCAACAAGTTCCTGACAAACACTAATTGCCGATGTTTCATTCTGGCCGATTCGACGGTACAAAATCTCGATCTTGCCCGCATCGGTGTCGAAATACCACGTATTACCCTTGCTCACGAGCGGAATCGGCGTGGGCCAGTTTGCCGCGCCAATATATAAGGTGGTGGTCCCGTCCGGTTCCATTACAAGCCGGTGCATTTCCTGATAACGCTGCACGAAATTCGCGCGGCTCTGCGTGTCTTCGTTTTCATCTCCTGAAGAAACGATCTGCCGGCCGTCCGGTCCGAGGATATCGATCATCGCTTTTTCGTCATTGGTCTGCGCCGCGGCAACCAGTGCGGTGCTCGCTTCTTCCGGCGATGAGAATGTTTTTTGGCCCGGTTGCTGCGCCAGCACACGGCTGGAGAGGCAGGCCATCAAAACGACAGCCGCCAAAGCGAACCTGGGAACCCAATAAGAGCTGGCGGAATTCACATTTCCCTGCTGCATATGACTTTTCTCCATTTGCAAGTGTTAAAAAATTACCGGAACCCACGACAAGTTAATTAGTGACGCCCGCCGCCACCGCCGCGCGATCCTCCGCCTCCGCCGCCGCGAGATCCGCCGCTGGAGCCGCCGCGAGATCCGCCACCCATGCTGGCCCCTCCGCGCGCGGCTGCGCTTCTGGCCTGGCCGCCTTGCCCGTAACCGCTAAACGCGCCGCTGCGCGTACCGCTCTGTCCACGCGGTTCCGCGTATCCTCGGGCCGCACTGGTGTTTCCGTTAAAAGCTCTGGCGGTGGCAGCGGAACGGTTGTTTACTTCGCCGCGTCCGCCGGTAGGCCGATTCCCCGCGTTGCCATGGGATTCGAATGCGCCGCGGTTACCGTTCGCTCCGCGGGCGCTTCCCGCCCGGTAAAAATTGCTCCGGTTGTAAAACGTGTTGCTCCGCGAGTAATATCGGCCGCCACCGTACATCGCGTATCGGCCGCCCCAATTGAATCCCCAGTGATTCCAACCCCATCCATAACCCCCAAACCAGCCGATTCCGAAGCCGCCGCCCCATGACAGGTACGGGCCGCCAAACCAAATTCCGGGATACGGATACCAACCCGGCCATGCCATGATGGGATCCCCGTACGCCAGCCACGGATCGTAGGCGGGAACGTAGACGATCTCCGGGTCGGTAGGCTCAACTTCGATCGTCGAGCCCTGCGTGGTCACATTTTGCTGCGACGTCGTCTTAAGATCGCCGGCGTTTTGCGCGCGCCTGCGCATCACCTGCACCGCATCCATCACATCTGGCTGCTGATTGAAGTACGCATCTCCCAGCGATGATGCCCATGAGAGATTTTTGTCCATGTTGCCGAGGACGGAGGGAAATGCGGTGAGCGCTTTGACGCTCGGGTCCCAAGGTTGCTGGTCCACTGCTCGACCCAGAGCGTCGCCCTTTAAGTCGGGATTTGCCTGCACCCATCGGTCGGCTTCGACGACTTGCTCGGGAAACGTTGACGCCGCCAGAATCTGTGCGACCAGCGAATCTGGATAAAGCGCAATGGGCGCCACCAGGCGCTGCAACTGCTCGGGGGTCTGCTGCGCGTAGGGTGGCGCTTGCTGGGCTTGCGCCGCAGCGGGCGCGTCCTGGTTGGCCCAAAGTGTCTGCGTCCCAATCGAACAGGACAGGACGATCGATAACAGTGAAACTAAACCCTGCGCAACCCATTGACGTCCTGTAAATCGTGTAGCAAGTCTGAAAGTGTTCATGTCGCTGAATCTCCTCTGCATGTTCATTACTTGGCGAGAACTCCGAGCATTGCGTGTCTCTGTGAAACAGCTACCAAACAAACAGGCGCGCACCGGCGCCCGAACTCCGGACCCTGCCCGCCTGGAACGCGACATCGCGCTCGGGAACTTTTTCGTCATTGTCATCGCCCGGAAGGTATGCAACCACCTTATTAAGCTCTTCGATTTCCACGGCGCAGTGCCGATTCATGATGACAGCGGCGTTGTCTGCCATCTCGTTCGAGCCCGTGGCAAAAACCATGACCCCTCCACGCCGCATTCCGCGGACGTACGCTTCCGCCTCCGCTTCCGCTGCGCCGAACGACCTGAGGTCCCGAATCAAGTCCACTTCGAAATCGGTGTGCGGGGTACTCATGACTCCACTACCCGTCATCTCCCTGGGTTCGGTCAAAACACGGACGTCATTCCGGGGGAATCCGCTTGCCTCGAGGTCGTGAACCACGTTGTCGACGAAGCTTGAATTCTGAAATAAACCAACCGCTGTCTTCGCCATTTTTGGCCCCCTCTGACCGGTCTCTAGGTTCTCTCAATCGTTGGCCGAATACTGTGCAGAATGGATCACATCGAAGAATTGCAGGGCGAGGACAACCCGGTGGCACGATTGCGAATTGGGGGCACTCCGCAACGGGCAGACAGAGAGCTGGTAATCAAACCTCTTCGGAGCCACAGGGAAAATTCGCCGCGTCTCCTCAATTTCCAAGCGATCGATGGCTTTAGTCCAGAGGCACAGATGACGGGTCGGTCAAAGCGATCAGTTTTCCCGGAGGGAAGTCTGCTTGACTAAGAGGGAATTCAGGCTCGGGATTGATGATGGTCAGCACCTCACCACTAAGAATTCCCCGAACCAGGAGGCGGTCGTCCGCGACCTCGACCACCCTGTATCGCTCCGCAAAGATCGAATTCCCGGTCTTTTTCATGTCTGCCGTTAGATGCTTATTTTGATGCCGGATATTCTCGATTTTTTCTAACCAGCTCAAAGCCCGGTTAGGCTGCGACGGCCTGCGCAAGCGCTGAGGTGACACGGTCAAGCGCCTCACTCACCGGATTCATGAGCGGCTAGTTTCGCGTAAGCGCAGCCGCAACGACCAGCAACAGTGAAACCAGCACCACTTCACCGCTGACCCAAAGTATGATTTCGCTAAGTCGGTCAGGCTTCAATAGGTCTTCCGGGTGCATCGCATTCCCTCCTCGCAAGGGCAGCGTCAAAGCCGGCCCTGACGAGGTGTTTTCAACTGGCCGGGCGATCCGTTTGTGCGGACGCCGGCTGATACACAGTCGGCGGGGTCCGCAAAACACCTTGTCAGGGCGATCTTCCCTCAAGAGCCAAGGCCGCCTGGTTCGACGGGCAAGCACTCTCAAGGGACTCCCACAGCATCGCTCATCTCTTTTCGAAATACTGTGCAGAACGGCTCACTTCAACTACAAGCGGAGTAAGGACGCTGTTTTTAGAGCTTCAGCCCACCCGGTAGCGTTCGGGGCCTCGGGGCCATGAAGTTGAGTAACCGCACCCAAATATCTCATTAACTCAATAAGATCGGGTTGGAACGGTTCATGCCTGAACAATTCATTTTCGACGCGAGTGATCCGGCATGGCAACCAAACTTCGGTAACCACGGCGCCTCAACGCGATCTATCGTTCGCGGCCTTCGTTTCGACGGCTTCGGCGGCGGACAGCTTCCGGTCCCGGTGCGGTTCGGTGCGGGGGGCACCGGTATGCAGTTCACACACCTCCCCGATTGCTGCTCCGCAAGTACTGCAAGGCACGGACATGATCTGTTTCGGGGTGAGTTCTTTAGCTTTCACCAGCACATAGTGCACCGTTCCGGGGCGCGAAAGATGTTCAATATTGCTCAAGCCGCAGCCCCTTAACCACGTTGCCGGCTCTTCAAGGTTCGACCACAGAATTCCGGCGATTGTGAGCAAAAGTGAACATCTCCGCAATCGGATTTCTGCAATGATTCTAGGGCGTGTAGCTGTAGACCATTTCACGCAAGGTGGTTCCCCTTATGACATCCCCGACGCTTTCGGCCAGCAAAAACGGCGATTTCGACCCAAGGAAATTCCTCGCCACCATTGGCGAGGGCAGAAAAGTCGTATGCTTTTCCAGTAAACAAACAGTCTTCACGCAGGGCGACGCTGCCGATGCAGTCTTCTATATCCAGGAAGGCAAGGTCCGGCTGACGGTAGTGTCCAAGATTGGCAAGGAAGCGACCTTGGGCATATTGAACAAAGGAGAGTTTTTCGGAGAGGGGAGCCTTGCCGGCCAGTCTTTACGCATGGGATCCGCCACCGCGATGACGGACTGCGAGGTCTTGCGGATTGACAAGAAAGCCATGATGCGCGCGCTCCACCGGGAACACGCGTTCTCCGATCTATTCGTGGCCTATCTGCTGGCGCGAAACATTCGCTACGAAGAGGATCTGGTCGATCAACTCTTCAATTCCAGCGAGAAAAGACTCGCTCGGCTTCTCCTCCTGCTAGCCCATTTTGGCAAGGAGGGCGTACCCGAGACCGTGATTCCCAAGATCAGCCAGGAGACACTCGCGGAAATGATAGGCACGACCCGATCACGCGTCAGCTTCTTCATGAACAGGTTCAGAAAGTTAGGCTTCCTCGACTACGGTGAAAGCGGATTGCAAGTTCATAGTTCACTCCTGAGTGTCGTTCTGCACGATTAGGTCCTCTGCGGCGAAAACTCCATCCACTTAAAACAACAGCGATTCGCGGATCAGGCATCGGCCTCATCCAGTTCTAGAAACGGCCCCATCTTGGTCGCCACCAGTACTTCTAAAAGAGTGGCTGTGTTACGAACGCTTCCGGAGATGGTGGTGAGCGCTGCGGAAACGGTGGGATGTTGTTCTGAGAGCAAGTCAAGGCGGTCGCTCACCTTGTAGAGTTGCTGAGCTTCGTGCAGGATCAGACTCGGAGGCATATGAGTACCCTGCTTTCCTGAGAACCTAAGAGGAGGAAACTTCAGATGGGCTGACTTAGTTCAGGAGACCTGAAAGAGGAGAAGGTGGTTACCACCTCAATTGCATTATACCACGTTAAAGTCCCAGTTTCGCGCGGTCGAATGGCTCTCCCGAAGCGCGTTCCCTTCACCGTGTCGGCTCTCTACTTGATCTAACTCGTTGGATCTTTCTGCCGGGTCGCTTTTACTCCCGAGAGAATCCCAACGCCTGCGAGCACGATCGCGCCCACCACAATCCAGTGTGTGGGCATGTGGACGAGGTTCGCTCCGTAAATCAATCCGCCGATTAAGATTGCGAACCCAATCGCGTAAAGCCCGAACGACATGGCATCTCCTTGTCGAGTCAGCCGCGGCGACTTACGCCCGCGACAACTCGACTTGCTGACTTGGCTTTGCCGGAGAGCTGCCCGGAATGCGGGCCGCCCTCCGTCCTCTGGGCAGGAATCAACTGGCCTGCCTCGATTACGCAATTGTTCCTACATTGATGGTGATGAGGTGGCTTTCTGATCTTTCACTTGCAGATCGTTCACCACTTGCTGAACGTTCGGCACCGCGATGGCTATTTGTTCAGCCCGCGCACGTTTGTCTTCCGAGTTCACTTCTCCGGTCAGCGTGACGACGCCGCTCTTCACCGCGTAGCTCACGTTGGCGTGCATCTTGTTCTGGAGGAGCGCCGCGTCCAGATTCTTCTCGATGCCTTTATCGAGATCGGAGTTTACGGCTTTTGCTTCTTTTTCAGTGCCTACCGGAACCACGGCGATCTGATCGGCGACAACCTGGGCGCCGGCGATGGACTTTGTCAGGGATTCGGCTTGCAACTTGTCGCTCTCGCTGGCCACTTGTCCGCTGAGGGTCACGACGCCCTTGTCACGATCCTGACTGACGGAGACATCCTTGAAGCCCGCCTGATCGAGCGATTTGCGAATGTTGTCGGAAACATCGGGAGACTTCACGACTGTGTTTGAACAGCCCACCGATAGCCCGACTGCGAGCAGGGTAAGCAGGGTAAGGACTAATTTAAGCGTTTTCATGTTTTTCCTTTGATCGTATCTCGATCGAATCCGGGAGGAAGAAGTTTCTACCTGCGGAGACAATCTTTAGATTCGCTCACTTGCTTGGGCAAGCGCTGTGCAGAACCGCTCACTTTGTGAAAAATGCCCGCCCGCCGCCCGCGAGGTGCCACCGCATCGTTTTACAAGACGATCAATTCTGATCAGTTTTTGAGCCGCCCAAGACCGATACTGGCAACTCACGAGGTTCCTAAAGGAGCCTGCGTGAACATCTGGTTCGTGAGGTAGGAAGGTGTCCGATGAATCTAGATCTGCTGGATCCGAAAATAATTGCACTCGCCGTCGTGGCGATTCTAATCATCGTCGCGGTCGCAGTGATATACGTGCGCAAACGCAAGAGTACAACCGCGGACCTGCGGAAGAAGTTTGGGCCCGAGTATGATCGGGCGGTGCGAGTGCACGGGTCAGAACGAAAAGCGGAAGCGAAATTAGAGGACCGCGAGAAGCGGGTTGACAAGCTCGACATTCGCGATCTTGATCCGATGGAACGCGAACGGTTTTCGAAACGGTGGGAGTCCATACAGTCTCGCTTTATCGACAGCCCAAAAGGGGCAGTCGTGGAAGCCGACGATCTCGTGTCTTCTTTAATGAAGACTCGTGGCTATCCCCTGGCCGATTTCGATCAGCGTGCCGCGGACATTTCCGTCGACCATCCCCGAATGGTGGAGAACTACCGCTCGGCCCATGAGATTGCGCTGCGGGTCGGTAAGAATGAAGCCACTACCGAAGACTTGAGAACTGCGATGATTCATTACCGTTCTTTGTTTGAGGAACTGGTGCGGGCGCCGGCCGTGGTTGAAAAAATAGAAGCGGCGTAATCGCCCGCGACGTCCACGCTCTGGCAATCGAGCAGAGACATAATCAAATTCTATGGCAGAAGAAAAAGAGGAGAGAATCATGAAACCGAGCACAGAAGACCGTAGCGAAGGCAAGCTTCACGAAGTGAAGGGAAAGATCAAGGAGGAAATCGGAAAGGTGACGAACAAGCCCGATCTGGAAGACTCCGGAAATGTGGAAAAGAACGCCGGCAAAGTTCAAGGATTGATCGGCCGTGTTGAAAAAGTCGTCGGGGAATAGAAGTATCGGCCCGCGCCTCACAGATCTGTAAAACCTTAGGGAGAATGCCATGTCACCAAACGTCGTGGAAAGAACGGCTGACCACATCGCCGAATCGGCTCAACAGGCCTCGCGTGCAACCTGTGCGGTTGCGGATGCAATAAAAGACGGCGTAGGGGTAGTAAGTCGCGTCGCAAAACAGGGTGGCGATGCCGCCGAAGAATTCCTGGATGACACAACGCAGCGCCTCCAGCGGCATCTTGTACTAACCGTCGCGACTACGTTTGCCGCGGGCGTGGCAGCCGGAGCTTTGATTGGCTGGATGATGAAGCGAAGGTAGATGGAGAGAGTTAACCGGCAACGAATCTTCCAACCGGCGCTGTGTGCGCTTCCGCGGCCGCACGAAAACCGCGAACTGCGGCAGCCCAGGAGGTTGCGTGATTAAGCCCCAAAGTGACGTTTTTATGAAACCGGAAACCCCAGCATCTGCCACGAGTTCTACGGGCATCCAGTCGCACTCCGAGGGTTGCACGAGGATCAGGAATCTCGGCTTCAAACCGTCCCGGCACATAAAAATGTACGGCGAGCGTTTTGAGATAGTCTCAGATCCCTTTAGTGAAGGTACTGGCATAGCAGTTCACGCCATCAGCGGCACCGATCCAAAGATACGCATCCTGCGGCTTCCTATAACACTTCTCCTGGGCCAAGCGGATCGATTTCTAAGAAAGGAGATTTGACGTGACCATAAACTCCAAGCAGTTTGGCGTGAGTTGCCGCGTATCTTATAGAGGCCCGCGGGCCGGTCAGTGAAATTATGGATAAACATTCGTGTTCCTGCTTTCTTGCAGCTCTTGCACTTTGTTTGATCTTGCCAGTGTCCGCGTTGGCGCAGTCTTCGTCCGCGAAGACGACGCTGGTGGTGAATGGGCATACAGCAGAAGGGGCGGTCCTGCAGATCGACGGCCATCCTTACGTGGATGTGGAGAAGTTCGCGCAGATGATAAACGCCGCGGTCAGCTTCGAACCAGGCCGCGTCTTATTGACGATTCCACCTGCCGAAGCTGGCGCCAAGCCAGACCATCCCGCGACGGGACTGTCCAAAGACTTCGCCAAAGCGGGTATCTCGCAGTTGGCGGTGATGTGGGAGTGGAAAGGCGCGATTTCGTCCGCCATTCGGTCGGGAGTGGCCGGCGGCAACTGGCTGGCTCCCTTGCTCCATGACCACCGAGTTCGGGCGGAAGAGAGCCAGAGTAAGACTTCGCTGGCGGCAAAAACCGAGTCGGATCAAAAAGCTCTGCAACTGCTCAAAAATGAACTGGCCAGTCTGGCGGAGTGGGACAGCAATACGCAGTCAACCATCCATTCCCTGAATGGCGAACAATCGGTCAGTCCGACGGTTGCCGAGAACGATCCCCTGCTCATGAAAATCTCGGAATGCGGCAGTTTTTTGAATGCGATGCTGGTGACTGGCGAGTTCGCGGACAGCTCCAGTTGCCACTGAAACCGGCGTCCAGCAAAGGTTGTGGCCGACTGCGGTGGTCACTTTTGATCAGTCTCCGCCACCGCGCCCCGCGATAATGACAGCTAAGATTCTGCCTGAACGCCTTGGGTCAGACGCAAGAACTTGCTTGGGATCGGCCGGTAGGATTGGCAGGTCCAGAAGAGAAGGTGGGTGCCATGAACAATGAACTTCAGACGGTTCAGCAACTTCTAACGGACTTACGGGAAGCGTATCAGTGTCTGCCGCGACCTATGCAGGAAAGGGTTGCACATTTAATACGCGCGATCCCAATGCCCGAACAGCCCAGCGACACAGTTGCCCGCTAACCATCGGACCGGCAACTATAGCAGTAAGCTCTTACAGTGAGAGTCAGGAAGTTCCTCACAAATGCGTGCACGCCACCGGGAACTACATCGTACAGATCGTATCGGCTGGTTGCGCGCCGCCGTACTAGGTGCAAACGATGGCATCCTTTCCACCGCGAGCCTTGTGCTGGGCGTTGCCGCGGCGCATGCCACGCACAACAATGTTCTGGTCGCCGGTATAGCCGGCCTCGTGGCTGGGTCGATGTCCATGGCCGCCGGGGAATACGTATCCGTCCACTCTCAGGCCGATACCGAACGGGCGGATCTCGCGCTGGAGCGCGCGGAACTCAAAGCAGACGATGTAGGAGAGCACAAGGAACTAATGGCAATCTATGTCGCTCGCGGGCTTAGTCCTTCGCTCGCAAAAGAGGTCGCCCGGCAACTGATGCTCCATGACGCGCTCGGCGCCCATGCCCGCGACGAACTCGGCATCTCCGAGACTTTTCGGGCGCGGCCGATCCAGGCGGCGTTGGCTTCGGCGGCGAGCTTCGCCGTCGGAGCGGCCATGCCGTTAGCGGTAACCGCACTGGCGCCAGCCGCAGGATTGATCCCTTTTGTTTCCGGAACGTCCTTATTATTTCTCGCCCTACTGGGCGCGTTGGCTGCCCGCGCGGGCGGCGCCAGAGTGATGATGGGCGCACTCCGCGTTACCTTCTGGGGCGCCCTGGCGATGGCAGTGACCGCAGGTGTGGGTTGGCTGTTCGGAACGGCTGCCTGAGTGAGGCAAGATCAAGAAGCGGCGAATCTTCCCTCTTACTCTTCTTTGGGCTTTGCTGACTTGTCCGCGAGCGTCGAGGCGGCCTTCAGGGCGTTGACCGAATGCTCGTGCGCTTTCTTGCTGAGTTCGTGCGCGGCTAGATGATCCCCTTTGCCGTGCGCGACAGCAGCGGCGTTATGAGCATGCGCTGCGAGGTTGTGAAGTTCTGCGAGTCGATTGTGCTGGCTCTGCGGCATGGTGTGCTCCTAATCGGTTCAGAATGCGTATCTGCGGGCGATTTGCCTCTCAGCCGACGTCCTGGTTGTTCAAGTACTCTCCCGGGACGTCGTCCTCCGGCACCTCATGCGTAGTTACCTCAGAGACATCCGGGTCCTTGGCGTTTTGCACGCCGTCCACGACCTCGGCTTCGAATGCGTTTCCGTCTTCGAGGAGTTCCTTCACGCTCTCAGAGTCCGCATCGGCGGCGTCCGATATCCCCTGAAGGTCCCCCGATTGTCCGGCCGAGTTCGGCCCGAGCTCATTTGTGTTGCGATCATTTTCTTCAAACATATCGCTTAACCCCAATCGTTAGATGTACCGTTGGACGATTCGGTTTCCTGACGCCAGTGCGCGCCCCGCCTCGAAGAGCAGATGTAACTGTCCACATCGCCCGAAGCTTAAGAGAAGCCGGAAAGCCCAGTCTTTCAGAATGGGCCCGGTTTCGAAGCTATGCTACGACTGCTTCGGTCGCGTGCAACGTGCAATAAAGCGGATGCGTGGCTTCAAGGATGTCCCGCGCCTTGGTCACTTCCGCAACCGTCCCGTGCGCGATCAGCAAAAACTGATCTGTCTTGAGCGCCGCTTCATACTTCACGATGCTGTCCTTGGGAATCCCTATGCTGTAAAGACCCGCTCCCAGCGCGCTAAATCCTCCCACCAGCACTGCGCCTTCCAGTCCTCCCACGATCCAGGCAACCACCGGCCCCGCCGCCAGGATTGGGCCAAGTCCCGGAATCATGAAGAAAGCGGAACCAAAAAGAAGTCCCCAAAAGCCTCCCCAGAATGCTCCCGTCTTGCCCCAATACTTCATGCGGTCGCCGGTGTTGTAGTAACCTATGGCCTGCTCGTTCGTATGGTAGCCACTGCCGACTATGGATAACTTGCGCATGTCAACGCCGCCACGCTGAAGTTCCTTCACCGCCAGATCCGCGCCGGTATGAGTTGTGTAAACCGCAACCACTGAATTTTCTATGGACATTTTCCGTTTCCCCGGCGACTGCCGTCCTTCTTGGACCGTTGACTAGGGTCCTACGTCGAACTATGACAGACCCACGAATAGAAAAGCTGATCTGAATTGCTCAGTGTGTGTGTGGAACACTCACACGCATTTAGTGAAAGGCCAATCATGTCACGCATCATAGGATCGACCAAACATCGATCCACATCCGTGCAATTGGGCAAGCGCGGGAAGCAACTGGCTGGTCAAAGAGTCTTTGGAAACGAAAATATCGACCAATTCCAGGGCTCCCTGCGGAATGTCCAACTCCGCCGATAGCAATATGATCGGCGTCTGCGGCCTGACCCTTCTCATTTCGAGCGCAAGTTCTTGCCCATTCATACCGGGCATAAGATAGTCGACAACTACGACGTCAATGGAATGCATGGACGCCAGTTCCAGTCCACGGCGGCCGCTGAGAGCGGTCAGCACCCTGAACCCAAAGCTTTCGAGAAACATCTTTTCGCATTCCAGTACGTCCTGGTTATCGTCGATACATAGAATTACTCTACCTCGACGTTGCGAATAAGAGGATCGGGACATAGCCCACCTGCACTACTTAGTCTCCAATACCCAGGCGTGCAAAACTGTTTCCGATTGCTCACATTGCACTTTTTCTTTGGTTGGACGGAGTTACTTCGCGGGGCTTGCATCCATCGCCGGAACCGACGCAACCGACTTCAACTGCTCCAGCCCCGTGAGCACGGCTTGCCAGCGCGCCGGGTTGTTCTTGGTCTCGATCGGTACCGAGAGGTCGGAATAAAACTGCAGGACGTTATCGCGCAGCTCCGGCGTCGTCAGATCGAACTTCCGCTCTACCAATCGGCCCAGTAACTTTGCGTAAGTTTCATCCGTGAGGGAATATTCCGCTGCCTTTGTCGGCGCACCACTGTCAAGATCGTAGTTCGGAAGTACTAATCTGTCCGTACCAACCTCTTTCAGAAGTGCCCCATATTGATCGACAGTGGTATTGATGCTCTTGATATACAAGTCCTCGGTTTGCGGGGTCGGATTTTTGAACCCCAACCCTTTGAAGGGGCCGATTCTCGGCATGTATCGCAGCAGCGTTGACAGGATTCGCGTGCCCAGGCCCGGCTTCACGTAATCTTTTCCCCATTCTTTTTCATAGCTGGAGCGGGAAAGGCGGTACAGGAACTTCTGTTTCGCGAAATCCGGCTTCTCGCGCATCAGATCCTTTTTATGCGTTTGCAGCGCGACCTGAGTCATATGCGGAATCAGCCGGCTGACGGCGAAACGATAGGAACCCACTGCCAGATCTTCGTGGGTAAGCACATCTTTCAACTCAACCCCGTACACGACGGGAAAGACCCGCTCCAGCAGGGGCTTGGACACTTGGAATCCGATGAAATCGTGGTATTGCTGCGACGCATAGCGATTCTTCGCCACCTGCAGCGTGTCGAACCCGAACTCTGTTTTCAAATGCGCTGTCTTATCCTGAGCATACCGAACACTCTTGCCATACTTTGCTCGCAGCTTCGGATACTCGATGGCGACGGACTGGTTGACGGCCGGGTGGCCGGCGATATCCGACGCATAGTGCGAAAGAGCGCCCAGCGCGAACGCGTACTCGTCGACGTCCTTGCTTTCAGCCAGCAACTCGAGAACAAAGTCTCCGCTGCGGACGTAATGCACCAACTGGCTGAATTCCGTGCTGCCGAACGGATAGTAGCCGAGATCCTGGATGACGGCGCCTCCATACGCATACGCATGCGCCTCCCGGATCTGGTCTTCCGATAGTCCTGGATAGCGCTGGAGCAGGAGCGGTCGAATCTCACCGGTCCAGAGCAGATCGACGATTTCCTCGTGCGTCAAGACAGAGTATGCCGGCGAGACGCCGCTACAAATGACCAGCACTAGAATAAGTGCTGGGAAACGGCTAATAAACAGGCGCCACCCTCGGTGCGTGACGCCTGCCGAGATTCTCAAGTAGCCCATAACTCAAATTCGGCCGAGAACCACTAGAATAACAACCACTACAAGGATGAGTCCTACCCCACCAGTCGGGGCATATCCCCAACTCTGGCTATGGGACCACCGTGGCAGGACACCTAACAGCGCCAAAATCAAGATCACGATCAGTACAGTTCCAAGCATGTTATCACTCCTTACTTCCTGCTTCCTGTGTGTTGCGCTTGCCTTAGCGCAAGCTTCCTGTGGTCGCGTTGACCGGGTTACCAATCGCGTCGCCGGATACAAGCAGTTCCACTCTCCGGTTTTGCTGACGGCCGGAGGAGTCTTCATTCGAGGCCACCGGCAAAGTGTTGCCGAAACCTTTGGCGCTCACCGAACCGCTGGCTACGCCTTCCTCCACCAGATAGTCGCGAACTGAGTCGGCGCGATTCTCAGACAGTGTCTGATTCATGGCATCGCCACCAACGTTATCCGTGTAGCCGCCGACTTCAATATTCAGCCCAGGGTAGGCAAGCAGAATGCCGGCAACTTTCGCCAGTTTCTCTCGCGCTCCCGGCTTCAACGAATATTTCCCGGTGTCAAACAGGACATCGGACATGCTCACGATGAGCCCACGTGCGCTATCGCGAGTCTGAAGAATCGAATTCAATTGCTCCGAAAGCCGCGTGCGCAGGGCCGCCTTGTCGGTTTCGGATTGTTGTACTGCTAGCCGGGACTGTTCTGCGTCTGCCTGTGCCGCTGCAATCGCTTCCGCCGACGCAGCTTGGCTGCTGGCCATGTCGGATCGCGCCGACGCCGCTTGAGCCTGCGCGGTGGCTGCATCGGTCCTCGCCTTCGAGGCGTCAGACTCGGCCTGGGCCTTGTCCGCTTGCGCTTTCGCCGCGTCGGCCTGGGCCTGCTCTTTCTGCCGCGTCGCATCGTCTGCCTGAGCTCTCGACTGCGCCTCTGTGTCCGCCGAAGCCTGGCGTTCGTTCGCCAAGCGTTCTGCGTCCATGTTCTTCACCGCGATCGCGCGCGCATCTTCGGCCGTCTGTACGGCTTCACGGGAGACTGCGATCAGCGGTTTTTGCTGCACGTGATTTTGCAGGGCATACTCATCCGCATTGTTCATCAATTGCACAGCGCGTCGATAGCTGTCGCCGGCGTACCTCTCCGCTCCCTCGGACTGGGCAATCCGCAACGCATTGCGCGCCTCAAAGTACTCCAATGGCAACCGGGAATTCAGCACCACGGGATCGAAGTTGTAGCCCGTCGGTATGTAGCCTCCCCGTTCCATGAGTTCGTATTTAGCATCCACTGCCTCGATGGTTCCCTTGGTGTCGGTGCGGACCACGTTTTCGAGCACGACGACATTGCTGGGCTCCCGCACCGCATAATAAGGTTCCGCTGTGACGATCAGAGCGAAGGCTTGAAGGTCGGTGGTGACGTCAAGCTTGCTGCGGTGGTTGTCGCCCACCAGCACCTCGCCCAGATTCATCGCGCGCCCTTCGGGCGATATGGCCCAGAGAATGTATGTCAGATATTCGGTGCCGAAAGTCGTGGGTCTTTCGAGATCGCTGAATTCCGCTTCGATTTCAATGCGGCCTTTCTTGCTGTTTACTTTGGCCTCGCCATGCGCCGCGGGCATCAAGTCGGTTCCGGCAAAATCCAGCTTCGTCGATCCGCTGCGATGTTCATAGTTGACGGCCTGCGTGCTGCGATTGACGACAATTACTCGGAACGTGGGCGTCGGCCCCATCGGTTCGAGAGCCAAAGACGTTTGAGAATTGGTTTGAGCGAATGCGCTCACACTGAGGGTAATGCCGAGCGCGAACAAAAGCTTATTCTTCACAGTATCTCCTTAAGGCAGATGTGTGCCATTTCGTCTGATCTCACTAGATTGCTACCATCGCGATTCCGCACGGTGCTAAGTTGCCTCTCGCCACACCTCAGCCTTTTCCGATGTGGATAGAGGAAAGAGAATGAAACAGGCCAAAGACATTTAGTATCCACAGGACGACAGCGATAACCACAACACCGTTCAGGATCGATTTGATGGAAGACTGCATGGGAATGAAGCGATTAACCAGCCACAGCAGCACGCCCACCACGATGAGAACTTCCAAAAGTTGAATTAGAGGCATAATCGTCGACTCCTTGTTTCGTGGGCTAACTCCTCTTATCCGGCCGATTATCCGGCTGAGGTGTCGCCCCAATCTGAATGGCTCGCGTTCTAAGGATCTGACCCACTTACCGCTCAAGAACCTGACAGTAGCGGCGGGGCATCATCAGCGCCGATTGGCTGGATGTGGTCGCCACTGGCCCTTCTTCGAACTCCGGCCAAAGCAACCCAAGAAAGAGAGCTACGAATCGGCAGTCGCCGCTCTGTCTGCACACTCAGGAGAATTAACAATGACAGGTCTGAGATTTCGAGTCTGAGCAAGATAGCTCACATCACGGTCACTGGTGTGAGTTTCGACAGCGGTGTGACTCTCGACCGCCAGACGAATCAAGCGGCAGGCGCTTCCGTCTGCTCGATCGCGATCGCTGGACCATGGACATTATCTGAGGCCGCAGGCTTCGCTTGGTGCATCAGATCCCATGAATACTCAAACTCCCGGCCACAGCCGACACAGACTTGATACGTGCGCCTTCGGATGGTGAACACACGGCTGAATTGGTGTCGATGGAACCCCAAAAGATGTTCCAGAAGCGATGTCTTCATACGATCTGCGCCCTCTCGGTGTGCGCCGCAATCGGGAAAGACAAATAATGACAGACTCAGCGGCCGCAAATCTGAGCAGGACAGCTCACTTAATCCACCTGAGCAAGCCGGTGAACAGGTTGGGAAAACGGGCATGGCCAGCCAACAGTCGCCTTTAGCTTGACAACACGAATACAAAAGCCTAGTATTTTAATTGAGCAAGCTACCTTTCCTTACTCTTTCAGGTTCCCTGGGCTAAGTCAGCCCTATCTGAAGTTAGTTCTCTTAGATGACCGAAGGAGGACTGCGTTGTGTCACGATTGACCCGTGGGGAACCTCTCTGTGAGTTTTCCACAATGCAAGACCGCGTGAACCGCATGAAATGGTTTCTTCCGCGAATCTTACGGTCCGGAAGGCCCGGCTGATGCAGCATCCCATTTGCTTTTCATACGAGAGGAAAACTAATGAAGAACACCAAGTTCGTTGTGAAGGTAAACCGAGGCGGCACTCGCGCTCCTGAATACGTGCAGCGCATTGACCGGATTCCCATCCAGATGACCACGCGGCGTCTGCTGGCACTTGCGATGGGACGATTTACGGCCGAAGACGCTGCTAAGTCCATACAAACTTCCCGCTGTAACCCGGAGTTAGTTCCGATACGCGTTAATGCATAAGTTGGTTTGTCCCCATCCTCCGTCGCCACGAGGCGTGTGTGTTGCCTGCTATATAGTCCTGGACTGACAATTTAGTCGAAACGGCAGGTTCTCACCTCAGGAGTGACCCCCGTGCGGAAGAGGCTCTCCCGCGATTGCTACCGGCCGCCGCCGCGCGGCCGAAAGCGAACTGAAATGCAGGCTCGGCTTGGGGTGAGGATTGGCAGATAAACTCTTCACCCATTTGGTCACCCAGTCAATCGGTTTCAGCCAAATTCTTGGCTTACCACAACTCTCACAGCCGAAAAGCGGCCGCGCATCCGCCAGGATGGCGTATGCCACGTTGAGTATGAATTGAAATGGTCGGAATCCGAATATGCTGGCGCCAAAACTCCACGCGAACCATTTCGTGTTGGGCAGATTCCTCAAAGTCTCCGCCACGGCCTCCCCTCCCAGCCTCATTGAGCCATCGGGCATTAGTACATGGATCGTCTCATAGGCATCCCAAATATCGAGATCGGCGTTGAGCAACCGAAGCGACTCCGGGTCGTCACCAATGGGTTGTACGACGATGCTCGTCTCGCCCGCTTTGCTCATCGCAGATCGTTGCACCCAATGCCCAATGTGGCCGCACACGGCGCATTCGTCGTTGAATAGGAGAATTGGCTTAGGCTGCTTCTTCATCATCGTCACTTGGCCTCCGTTCATGACTCAAACGGCTGAGTCACCGCGGTCAGGACGCTCGATACTGTTGGGGTTGGTCCCTCGACTCTTCCAACCTCATTCCGGTTGAGAAACATGACGAAAGTCGGCGTGCCCTGGATCTGATAGTTGCTCGCGAGTTCCTGCTCGATTGCGATATTAACCCGGAAGACTTTCTCCTGGGGCTTCACCATGCTTGCCACCTGCTCCAGAACCGGCTCAATCGCTCGGCAGTGTGCGCAACCATAAGACATAAACTCAACCACGATTGGCCCCTCCGCCTCTAGTACCAGCCGGCCAAATGTGCTGGTGGTAACTGCTTCTATCGCGTCTCTCGATAAAGGTGGTCTCGCCCCTGTTGTTCGCGGCTGTTCTGGGGTCTCGTTAATCATGGCTGCTTCCGCGCCGGATGTACTCTTTGGCGGAAGCCGTGCTCATTCCACCTTCGAACGCTTCCTTATCGATGCGACTTTCCTCGGCCTGCTCTTCAATCTCTTCCTCGGCCGCCGTCGCATTGTCGTCAATTGTCATCTGTTTGCTGCCCCGCACGACAGGACCTAGGTTGCTTGTTTGATTTTCGTGTGCTTGTTTCTTCACGTTATCTTCCTCAATCTGCTCCTCAACCTCTACTTCATTGGCGGCCGCATCGTCGGTTGCTACGATCTGCTTGCTCAACTGAAACTCTGCGATCGTTACGGACTTTCCGGCATTCTTCATAATTCCCGCCCCCCTGTCCTTTTGCGTCTTTCATAGAGTCGCCGAATCTCGTCTGTAATACTGATCAGAATTGATCAGCCAATCTCAGTCGTCAGGCTTGAGATCTGGAAGCGGTCTCATAATTGGCTCTCAGTGGCAATAGCGATCAAGGCAATTGGCAACATCGAGAAAAGGAATCCTAACCATGAAAGCGGCCCTGGTGCTCGGCTACGGTGATGTGAATCAGCTTTTCTACGGAGATAGTCCCGACTTATGCCCACATCCTTACTCGTGTGCGCGAACTCGGGTACGATCCGTCCGGGTTGACGAAAACCAGACAAAGTAGTCCATAGTTCTGCACAACTAAGCTTGTGTACCCCAATCCCCAAAGCCGATCCAGTACATGCCGAGCTAAGGAACAATCACTGCTGATCCCTGTTCCGTTTCTTCTTTGACTGCCAGTAGCGCTCTATCCGCGTCATCGAGCCCGAATACTGTAACGTTCGGACGGATACCGAGGTCATGCGCGATTTGGAGAAAGTCGCGCGCATCCTGCCGGGTCATATTGGCCACGCTGCGGATCTGCCGTTCGCCCCAGAGCAACTTGTCATAGTCGAAGGCCGGCATCTGGTCGAGATGGATGGCGTTGATGGCGACCACCCCTCCCTTGCGCAGGCTCGCGAGGGCACTGACCACTACTGTTCCGCTGGGCGCGAACGTGATGGCGCGGTCGAGCGCTACCGCCGGCTTCTCATCTTCTTTGCCGACCCAAGTCGCGCCCAGTGACGCAGCCCTTTTCCGATGAGATTCGCCCCTGGTCACGACGTAAACTTCGCACTTCCACGATTGCAGAATGGCAATCGCCAAGCTTGCGGAGCTGCCAAAACCGAACAGTCCAACCCGCTCGCCCTTCTCAACCCCCGCAACTCGTAAGCTGCGAAAGCCGATGATGCCGGCGCACAGCAGCGGAGCAACATGCGCGTCATCCAGGCCCGGCGGTAACGGCAGAGCGAAGTCTGCGCGCGCCAGAACATATTCTGCATAGCCGCCGTCCACCGTGTATCCGGTGAAAACAGGCTTGTCGCAAAGATTCTCCATGCCGTGATGGCAGTACCAGCAATCGCCATCGACGCCACCCATCCAGGAAACGCCAACACGCGTTCCCAGCGCCAGTTCCTCGGTCGCGCCTTCGATTACTTCGCCCACGATTTGATGGCCGGGAATAAGCCGCGGTCGAAGCGGCGGAAGATCTCCTTCGACGATGTGAAGATCAGTCCGGCACACTCCGCAAGCCACGACCCGCAGTAACACATGTCCCGCTTCGAGTTGTGGGCGCGGAACATCTTCAATATGGAGGAACGATCGGGGTGCGGCGTGAGTTGAAGTGAAAACAGCAGCCTTCATTTTCTTCGTTTCCTCCAAGGCTCCAGTGGCGAGGCCCCCCAAGTGCGAATCGGACGTCGTTGGATCTATTTTCCAATGCAGAAGGTCCCGAAGACCAGGTTCAGAATGTCGTCCGTCGTCGTCGCGCCTGTAATTTCGTCAAACTTCCGCAGCGCATGATAAAGGTCGAGCAGAAGCATCTCGTGCGGCACACGGTTCGCGACCGCGTTTTTCGCGGCCTCGAGCGCACTCACTGAATCGCTGACCAGCTTCTGATGCCGGACGTTCGTCAGAAATCCACTTTCCACCTGCACACCGCCCGCGCCGATCCGCTGCAGGATCGCAGCGCGCAATTCGCCAATGCCCTCGCCCGTAACCGCCGAAGTTCTCACCGCCGAAGTTTTCACCTTCGCCCCGTGCGCGCGAGCCGCGAGCTCCGCGGTTATAAGATCGCATTTATTCTCCACCACGACCGCGGGCCGGCCTTCCACCATTCGCAGCAGTTCGCCATCTTCATCGCCGGGAGTCTGCGTCGAGTCAAGAACCACCAGCACCAGGTCGGCCTCGCTCAGCGCTTCCATCGACTTTCGTACGCCGATCGTCTCCGCTTCATCCACCCCGTTTCGAATTCCTGCCGTGTCGATCAATTGCACGGGAATCCCGCCGATCGCGACGGTTTCACTCACCAGGTCGCGCGTCGTTCCCGGCTGCGCCGTAACGATGGCGCGCTCACGCTCCACCAGTCGATTGAACAAGCTCGACTTCCCCACATTCGGCCGCCCAACAATCGCCAGCGTAAATCCTTCATGCACCACCTTCCCGTAGGCCGATGTCGCCGCCAGTTCCTCCAGAGGTTGGCTGACTTCCGCAAGATGCGCGAGAATCGTCTGATCGGCCGCGACCGAAATATCGTCTTCCGCAAAGTCGATGCCCGCTTCGAGCAGCGCAATCAGTTCAATCAGCTTCTGCTTGATCGGCTTCAGCCGTTTTGAGAGCGCGCCTTCGAGCTGCTGCGCCGCGACCTTCGCCTGAAAAAGCGTCTGCGACTCGATCAGATCGCGCACCGCCTCCGCTTGCGTAAGGTCGAGCCGCCCATTCAGAAAAGCGCGCATCGTGAACTCACCCGGCTCGGCCAGCCGCGCCCCACGCGCCAATGCGAGCTCGACGATATGCCGCAGCACCACCGGCGACCCATGCGCCGCAATTTCCACGATGTCGTCGGTCGTGTACGAATGCGGCTTCCGAAAATAAGTCACCACCACCTCATCGATCCGCCGCTCGGCAGCGCTGGTCGTCGCCGCACCCACAATCTCCACTCCTTCGCCCGCCGGTTCAACCAGTTCGCCAAAGATTGCCCGGTTCGGTTCCAGTTCATGCTTCAGGCGAAGCATGGGCGCCGCGATCGCCCGCGCCTCCGGCCCCGCCAAACGCACCACGCCGATGCCCCCGCGCCCCGGCGGTGTAGCGATGGCAATAATTGTGTCGTCGAGGTTCATGCCCTGCTCGCGCGCCTAACAAAACAACCGCAGGCAGATTTTAAGCTGCGCGCTCGCGCGCGAATCGCCGCGCCGCAACCAAATCCCCACCTTAACTCTTATCCTCCAGACCCGCGGGCGCAAGCTTCGCCAACTGCACCGACCACCACGAAGGCTTGCGCTCCCATATCTCCGCGCGCTCTTTCGCCGCTACCGCGCTGCGCACAATATGCGCTCCCACGTACCGAATCGACGCCGCCGGAAAATTGTGCAGCGGCCGCCCAATCAGCGCATGCCCGCCCCACTCGTCACTCCGCTCCAGCACCAGGCTCGCCAGCACTTTGCCGCCAATCACGCTCGGCCCCACTCCGTTTCCGCTCCACCCAATTCCATAGGCAATGGTTTTTTCGCGATTCAGATAACCCAGCAACGGCAGGCTGTCCGGCGTGCGGTCGATCGGCCCCGACCAGTCATGCGTGATCGGCACATCGCCCAGCATCGGATAATAGCGGCGGAAGTCGGCAGTCACCTCGGCGGCGCGCCCCGCATGCCGGTCGAAATTCGCGCCGATCCTCCCGCCATACGCGATCGTCCATCCTCCCTTGCCAAACGCAATGCGCCCCTCGCGCGTCACGCGGTAATAATCGACCATGGTCTGCGAGTCGGTAATCGCCAGGTCGCGGTGCCAGCCAATCTGCTCCAGTCGTTCGGGAATCGGCGCGGTTACGACGATGTCACTCGAGATCACCGCGATCGAACGGCTGAGTTCGCGGATCGATGCCGCCCATCCGTTGCTCGCGATCACGAGTTTGCCCGCGGTGAGCGTCCCGCGCTCCGTGCGAATCGCAATCGGCGATCTCCGCGTAAACGCGAGCGCCCGCGTGTTTTCATAAATCCGAATTCCCTTCGCCAGCGCCACCCGCCGCATCCCGCGCACCAGCGCCGCTGGCTGCACCACCGCGGCACTTGCCTCCAAAACTCCCGCCCGGTGCGCTTTCGATCCCGTCCGCCGCCCGACCTCCTCCGGCTCAATTCGCCGGAAAGGCTCCACGCCCATTTTTTCCGAAATGCGCAGAACGCTCTCCCACGCCCCCATTTGCGCGCTGCTGGTCGCGGTCCACAGCCAGCCCCCGCGCCGAAAATCGGCGTCCACCGCATGCTTCGCGCAAAAACCCGCAATCTCGTCGATCGCCGCTTCCGAGCCGCGGCAGATGCGCATAGCCTCTTCCACTCCAAACAGTTTTGCCAGCGAAGCCAGCTTCGGCCACCACGAGAGCACAAAGCCGCCGTTACGCCCCGACGCGCCGCCCCCGCAAATATCCTGCTCAATCACCGCCACATCGCAGGCCGGCTCAAGCTCCTTGATGCGCAACGCCGTCCACAAGCCGACATACCCTCCACCAAGAATGGCCACGTCGGCGCGCGCCGCGCCCTCAAGCGGCGGCTCATCCGCGGCGTCGCCCGCGCATTGTTCCAACCAGTACGATCGATGCTTCACGGCAATAGACCTCGCAGAACCGACGAGGATAGAACATCGCCCCCGGAAAGGCGAGGTTGTTCCGCGAGTGGTTCTGGCGCGCCTTAAGCGGAATGCCCTCCGCCCACCCCATCTTCGCCCGTTTGACCCTGCTTTTCTGCCGCCTGTAAGATCAAAGATTCCCTCCTTCTGCCGGAAGATCGTCGAGCCTTCGCTCGGCTGGAACGGCCGGGGCGGGCGTCCCTGCAAGAGCGCCGGGGCCTCACAAACTCATGCCTCACGAATTGCCAAAAGCGTACGAACCGGGCGCCATCGAAAAGCGCTGGGCCGAATACTGGATCGCCGAAAAACTCTTTCACGTCGAAACGCCCGCCCCCAGCCGTCCTGGAGAAGCCGCTCGCCCCGTCTTCACTTTGCTGCTGCCTCCGCCCAACGTCACCGGCCGCCTGCACATGGGCCACATGCTCAACCAGACGCAGATGGACATCCTCGTGCGCTGGCATCGCATGCGCGGCTTCATCACGCTCTGGCTGCCCGGAACCGACCACGCCGGCATCGCCACGCAGATGATGGTCGAGCGCCAACTCGCCAAAGAAGGCAAGAAGCGCCGCGAAATGGGCCGCGAAAAATTCATCGAGCGCGTCTGGGAGTGGAAGCGCGAGTACGGCGGCGCCATTCTCGACCAGATGAAGCGCCTCGGCGCCTCTGTCGATTGGGGCCGCGAATATTTCACCATGGACGAGAATCTCTCCCGCGCCGTGCGCGAGGTCTTCGTCCGCCTCTATGAGCAAGGCCTGATCTATCGCGGCAAATACATCGTCAACTGGTGCCCGCGCTGCGAGACCGCCATCTCCGATCTTGAGGTTAAGCACGAAGACGTTCCCGGCAAGCTGTGGGAGATTCGCTACCCGGTCATCGGCTCAAGCGAATCCATTACCGTCGCGACCACTCGCCCCGAAACCATGCTCGGCGACACCGCCGTCGCCGTCAATGCCGCCGACGAACGCTATACGCATCTGCACGGCAAGAAAGTTTTGCTGCCGCTCATGCAGCGCCAGATTCCCATCATCCTCGACGAAATCGCCAAGCCCGAATTCGGCACCGGCGCGGTTAAAATCACACCCGCGCACGATCCCAACGATTTTGAGGCGGGCAAGCGTCACAACCTCGAGCAGATCGACATCATGGATCTGCACGCCAAGATGAACGAGAATGCGGGACCATATAAAGGACTCGACCGCTACGAGGCGCGCACCGCCGTGCTCGCCGACCTCCAGGAGCAAGGCTTCCTCGTCGCCGAAAAAGACTACACCGTCCCCCTAGGCAAGTGCGACCGTTGCGGCACCGTCGTCGAGCCGCGCCTCTCCGAGCAGTGGTTCGTAAAAATCGAGCCGCTCGCCAAAAAAGCGATCCGTGCCGTCGAGTCCGGCGAGATCACCATCGTCCCCGACAACTACAAGCAGATTTATCTCAACTGGATGTACAACATCCACGATTGGACCATCTCGCGCCAGCTCTGGTGGGGACACCGCATTCCCGTCTGGCACTGTGGCGACTGCAATGAAGTAATCGTCGCCCGTGAAGCGCCCACGTCCTGCCCCAAATGTGGCGGCGCAAAGCTCGAACAGGATACCGACGTCCTCGACACCTGGTTTTCCTCCGGCCTTCTGCCCTTCACTACGCTCGGCTGGCCCGAGAAAACGCGCGATCTGGAAGTCTTCTATCCGACCACGCTCCTCATCACCGCCTACGAAATTCTCTTCTTCTGGGTTGCGCGCATGATCATGTTTGGCTGCCACTTCATGGAAGGCCACCAGCAGGATCCGGCTATCAAAAAAGCCAGCGGCTGGGAGGACAAGAAAGACGACAGCGTTCCCTTCCGCAACGTCTACATTCACGCCCTCGTTCGCGACGCCGAGCGCCAGAAGATGTCCAAGACCAAGGGCAACGTGCTCGACCCGCTCGACATCATCGAGCGCTTCGGCACCGATGCCACGCGCTTCACCCTCGCCGCCATGGCCGCTCCCGGCACCGACATTGCTTTCAGCGAGAGCCGCACCGACGGCTATCGCGCCTTCGCCAACAAAATCTGGAATGCCGCCCGCTTCATGTTCATGAACGTTGACCGCATCGCCCCAGACCTGCGCCCCGCCGGTCTTCCGCCAAAGGTCGGCACGAACGTCGGCGCGGGCGCGTCGCCCGCGCAACCCGCAGGCATCGCTGGATTCGACGCACGCACTCTCGAAGATCGCTGGATTCTCTCCCGCTTCAACCGCGCCACGCGCGACGTCAACGACTCCATCGAGACCTATCGCTTTCACGAGGCCGCCAATCGTATCTACGACTTTTTCTGGGGCGATTTTTGCGACTGGTATCTCGAGCTGATCAAGCCTCGCCTCGCCGAGACCGCTGACGCCGAAACTGCCCGCGCCGCCTGCGCCAATCTCGTGAACCTGTTTGACGCAGCGCTCCGCCTGCTTCATCCCGTCATGCCCTTCATCACCGAAGAGATCTGGCACGCGATGTACACCGGCACTCCGCCCCTCAAATCGATTGCGCTCGCCGCCTACCCGTCCGCAGATGACGCGCAAATCGACCTCGCCGCTGAAACCCACATGTCCATCCTCCAGGACCTGATCGTCAGCGTGCGCAACCTGCGTGCAGAATTAAAAGTCGAACCCAAGGTGAAGGTGCCGATCGACGTATTCGCTCACGAACCCGAAATTCGTAAGCTCCTCGACGAAAATCGAGGTGCCGTCGAGCGCCTCGGCAACGTGGACCGGCTTAACTTTGTCGAAGGCTCGCTGGCAAAATTTCCGGGTGCCCGCAGCACTGCCCGCTTCGATGTGCACGTCGTCTACGAAAAGAAAGTTGACGTGGCCGCCGAGCGTGAGCGCCTGCAAAAAGAACTGGAGAAGATTGAAAAAGACTTCGCCAGTGGCCAGCGTCAGCTCGCCAACGAACAGTTTTTGGCGAAAGCCCCGGCCAAGGTGGTAGACGGCCTCCGCACCCGCGCCGAAGAACTAAAAGTAATGCGCCAAAAAACGGAAGCGAAAATAAAAGAAATGAGCGGAGTGTAAAACCGTTAAGCAGGAAGTGGCCCGCAGCATCGGCCGCGAGGTTTCAGGAACTGGCAACTGACAACTGAGAACTGGTTCCATGGACTGGAATTCACGACGCATCACGGCCATTCTGGAGAACGCGCTCGCCGAGGACCGCGCCACGCGCGATGCCACCAGCTACGCCTGCGTCGATCCCAATCAGCGCGCTTCCGCCACCATCCTCGCCAAGCAGGAGTGCATTATCGCCGGCCTCGGCTGCATTCCGCGCATTCTCGACGTTTACGCCGCGCTCGATGGCGCCGTCACAACTCACTATGAGGTCACTACTCATCCCTCAATCTTCGACGGCGTGCGTGTGAATTCCGGCCAGCAAGTTGCGGTCATTCGCCACAACGCGCGCGTCATTCTCTCCTGCGAGCGCGTGATTCTGAATTTCCTCCAGCGCATGGCCGGCATCGCCACCATCACGCGCAAATTCGTCGACGCCGTCTCCGGCACGCGCGTTCGTATTCTCGATACTCGCAAGACCGCGCCCGGCCTGCGCGTCCTCGACAAGTACGCCGTCCGTTGCGGCGGCGGCCAGAATCATCGCCTCGATCTTTCCGACGGCGTCCTCATCAAGAACAATCACATCGCCCTCGCCGGCGGCGCCGTTCCCGCCCTCGAACGCGCCCTCCACAATCGCCGCGGCCATCAGCCCATCGAAATCGAAGTTCGTTCGCTCGAAGAGTTGCAGCAGGCCCTCGGCCACGGCGCTGACGCCATCCTCATCGACAACGCCAGCGTCGAAGACGTTCGCAAGGCCGTCGAAATCTGCTCTCGCCACGCTCGCCGCGTTCCCCTTGAATGCTCGGGAGGCATCACGCTCGAAAATGTTCGCGCCTACGCCGAAACCGGCGTCGATTTTATTTCCGTAGGCGGCATCACCCACTCCTTCCCCACCGCCGACCTCAGCATGCGCGTAACCCCCGCATGAAGGCAGATGACAACCAATACCGAACAGCGAACGACGAGACCCGCTATAATTCCCCGCATAACCGCCGCCCAAAAAACTCGCCGCTCTCCACTCGCCCATCGCGCCACCGACGAGCGTCTCGGCCGCATCGTTCGTGTGCTGATGAATCACGCCACCGTAATTGCCAGCGGCACCAAAATCGCCGAAGAGATCGGCACCACCCGCTCCGAGATCTGGCGCCTCATTCAGCAACTCCGTCACCTCGGCGTCGATATCGCCGGCCATCCCGCCACCGGCTATCGCTTGCGCGCCGTCCCCGACCTGCTTCTGCCCGAAATGATCGCGCCTCTCGTCAAGGGAACGATCTTTGCCAAGCCGGACGCGAAAAATTTCCATCACTACTACACGGTCGGTTCCACCAACTCTGAGGCTATGAATGCCGCATCCGAAGGCGCGCCCGAGGGCAGCGTCTTTTTCGCCGAAGAGCAGTTGGCGGGCCGCGGCCGCGGCGCCCACACATGGCACTCCGCACGCTCCGCGGGAGTTTATTGCTCCGTTATTCTGCGTCCGCCAATTCCTCCGTCCGACGCGCTTCTGCTTTCGCTCGCCGCTGGCCTCGCCGTCCATGCCGCCGTCGCTGACGTCGCCGAGATCCCGATTGACCTGAAGTGGCCCAACGATCTTCTCCTCGGCGGCAAAAAATTTTGCGGCATTCTCACCGAAATGAACGCCGAGGCCACGCGCGTCCGGCACCTCGTCATCGGCATCGGAATCAATGTCAATCAGACAAAATTTCCCGTCGACCTGCGCGACATCGCCACCTCGCTGCGCGCCGAGACTCGCACCGAGTGGTCGCGCGTCGAACTCTGCGCCGCTTTGCTAAAATCGCTCGACCGCGAATATCGCGCCCTTCTCGCCGATGGATCGGCCGCCCGCGATTCCGTCCTCAAGCGTTTTGAAGAGCGCTCGTCCTCGTCCCGCGGCCGCAAAGTCCGAATCGACGAGAACGGCGAACTTGAAGGCGTAACCGAAGGCCTCGATGCACGCGGCTTTCTACAAGTAAGAACCGCCGAAGGCCTGCGCACAGTCCTAAGCGGAACCGTAAGATTGATTGAGTAATGCTTCTCGTCATCGATGTCGGCAACACCAACACGGTCCTTGGCGTCTTCGCCCGCGGAGCGCACGCGCATGCGGGCGATGATCCGGCCGACGATCCCGCCTCTGAATCCCCGCGCTACCAGCGCCTGCTCGCGCACTGGCGCGTCGGCTCCCACCTTACCCGCACCGTCGACGAGTACGGCATCATCTTCCGCAACCTGTTCGCCCTCGACAACCTCGATGTCGCCGGCGTTCACGGCATCGTCATTTCCTCCGTCGTGCCGCCGCTCGATCCCGTTCTGCGCCAGGTCTGCGAGCGTCACTTCAACATCAAGCCGCTCGCCATCGAGCCCGGCGTCAAAACCGGCATGCCCGTCCTCTACGACAATCCCGCCGAAGTCGGCGCCGACCGCATCGTCAACGCCGTCGCCGCCTTTGAAAAACACGGTGGCCCCTGCGTCATCGTCGATTTCGGCACCGCCACCACTTTCGACTGCGTCTCCAAAAAAGGCGAGTACATGGGCGGCGTCATCTGCCCCGGCATCGGCATCTCCGCCGACGCCCTCTTCCAGCGCACCGCCCGCCTGCCCCGCGTCGAAATCCGCAAGCCCGCGCGCGTCATCGGCTCCACCACCGTCGGCAGTCTCCAGTCCGGTCTTTATTATGGATACCTCGGCCTCGTCGATGGCATCCTCGAGCGCCTCGTTGATGAACTCGGCCCGGAAACAAAAGTCGTAGCGACCGGCGGCCTCGGCTCGCTCATCGGCACCGGTTCGCACTACATCAAGGATGTCGACGAGTTCCTCACCCTCGAAGGCCTGCGCATCATCTGGGAGCGCAATCAACCGCGTCGAAAAGATGGGAGCGAACGCGCCGCCAAAACTGCCCTCCCTTCCACCGTCCGCGATGCCAAGCCCTGGCCTGTCCACAAATCCCCGAAGTCGCGCTGATCCGCCGTGGAAAACTACTTCAACTATTTCACTGAAATCGAGGAGCACTATCAGCGCCGCCGCGGCACCACGCTCATGGTCTCGCCGCTCGACTGGGAGCTGATCGAAGTCTGGAAGAACGCTGGCATTCCCCTCGAAGCCGTTCTCCGCGGCATCGACGACGCCTTCGACAAATACGCCAGCCGCAAGCGGAAATCGCAAAAGGTCAACAGCCTCTCCTACTGCACCCAAGCCGTGCTCGCCGCCGCTGAAGACATGAAAGAAGCTGCCGTCGGCGCGTCTTCCCCCGAAAAGGCGCACCACGAGCCCGGTTTCGACCCCGCCCACATCACCGCGTTCCTAAGAAGCGGCGCCGACCGCCTCGAAAAAGCCAACCTCCCGCAATCCGCCAACTTTCCCGTAGCCGCGCTCGCCCGTGAAACCGCCTCAACCCTCCGCGAAATGGCCGCCTCCATCGAAGCCACCGCCGAAATCCCCCGCCTTGAAGATCTCGAGCGCCGCCTCACCGTCCTCGAAGAAAAACTATTCGCCGTCTTGATGGCCGCCACGCCCGACGACGACCTCGTCGAAGTCCGCGCCCAAGCCGACCGCGACCTCATCCCCTACCGCAAAAACATGCCCGCCGCCCAAATCGAGCAACTGCAAAAGCAATACATCCGCAAGCTCATCCTCGAGCGCAGCGCCATCCCCCGCCTCAGCCTGTTCTACATGCACTGACCCTGGTGCGGAGACTTTTTCCCGCCTCTCGGAATATCTGGACTCGTTCCTGCGCGGCAGCTTACTCCCCCGGTATTAGTGCAATCGCGCCTTCGATCACAAGTGCATCACCTTACAAAGCAGACTATTGCAGCAAGTGACGAAGTGATATAGTGTCCGAATTCACCGGGCTCCATCCTTAAATTTTGAAATCAGGAGAGAATTATGTTCCGCAAATCCCCCATCCTCCCCATCGTATTTCTCGCGGTTTTGTCTCTCGCTAGCGTCCTATGCCAGGCGCAGGCGCAGTCCGCGCTCACGCGTCATGTGCGTGAAGTGGTTGCGAATGGCGAGGCGAAGTTGGTCGGGCGCCTCCCGGCAACCGAGTCTCTGCACTTCGACATTGTTCTGCCCCTCCGCGATCAGGCAGGCTTGGAAAATTTCTTGCAGGAAGTCTACGATCCCACCAGCCCCTCCTTCCGGCAGTTCCTCACGCCGCAGGAGTTTACCCCGAGGTTCGGTCCCAGCCAGGAAGATTGGGATGCCTTGGTCGCTTTCGCGCAAGCGAGCGGCTTTGAAATCGTCAGCGGCTCCCGGGATGCCATGGACCTGCGGCTCATCGGAACGGTGGCGAGCATCGAGCGCGCCTTCCATGTGACCATGGGCGTCTATCAGCATCCGACGGAAAACCGCACTTTCTATGCGATTGACCGCGAGCCCACCACGAGCCTGCCCTTCGCGCTCTGGCACATCTCCGGATTGGATAACTACTCCACGCCCCATCCCATGTTCGTGAAGAAGAGCGACTACGCCAAGGCGCACGGCATCCTTCCCGAGCAGGTTGGCCCGAATGCCACCACCGGCTCCGGCCCGGGCGCGTCTTTTTTGGGCAGCGACATGCGCGCCGCTTACTACCAGGGCTCTACTCTCACCGGCTCCGGCCAGAATATCGGGTTGTTCGAGTACTACGGATACGACATCGCCGACTTAAACACCTACTACAGCAACGTTGGGCAAACGCGAACGGCCGCCGTGACCGGCATTTCAACAGACGGAACCAGCCTCTCCTGCGTCTATCCCAGCTGCGACGACACCGAACAAACCCTTGACATGACGCAGGCCCTCGGCATGGCCCCGGGCATCACCACCCTGTACGTGTACGTCGGTAGCACCGATACCGCCATCATTAGCGCCATGACGGTAACGACCGATGCTCCCTTGTCCAAGCAGATCGGCTGTTCCTGGGGCTGGACTCCGGCGGACCCCGGCACTCTCGATCCCTACTTTCAGAAGATGGCGTCGCAAGGCCAGAACTTCTTTGCCGCCTCCGGTGACAATTCCGCCTGGTCTTCGTCGAACGAGGCTTGGCCCGCCGACGATGCCAATGTCGTTTCCGTCGGCGGCACCGATTTGACCACCACCGGCGCGGCCGGGCCGTGGAAATCGGAAACCGCCTGGGCCGATAGCGGCGGCGGCATCTCCCCCGATAAAATCGCCATTCCCTCCTGGCAGCAGCTTGCGGGCGTGATTAACTCCTCCAACAAAGGATCCACAACCTATCGCAACGGCCCCGACGTCGCGGCCAACGCCAACTTCAGCTTCTACGTCTGCGCCGACCAGACCACCTGCACCCAAAACGAATACGGCGGCACCAGCTTTGCCGCGCCCATGTGGGCCGGCTATCTGGCTCTGGCCAATCAACAGGCAGCGGCCAATAGCGAGTCGATCGGCTTCATCGATCCCCTCATTTACCCGGCTGCTCTCGGCTCCAGCTATGCCACTCTCTTTCATGACAACACCAGCGGCAGTTGCGGCACCTATTCGGCCGTCACCGGTTACGACCTCTGCACGGGCTGGGGCAGTCCCAACACCACGGGCCTGATCAACCTTCTCGCCCCCACCGGTGGTTCGGGCAGCTTCACGCTCTCCGCTTCCCCGAGCAGCGTCACTATCACCCAGGGCGGCAACGGCACCAGCACCATCACCGTGACCGACGTGGGCGGATTCGCCGGCAGCGTAACGCTTAACGCAACGGGATTGCCCAGCGGCGTCACCGCGGCCTTCAGTCCGAACCCCACCACCTCAACCAGCACCCTGACGCTCACCGCCAGCGCCACCGCCGCCACCGGCACGGTCACGGTGACCATCAGCGGCACCTCCGGCAGCCTCCAGGCCTCCACCACGCTGACCCTCACCGTCAATTCGAGTGGGACTGCAAACTTCACCATCAGCGCCTCGCCCGCTTCCGTCACTATTACTCAAGGCGGCAACGGCACCAGCACCATCACCATCACCAGCCAGAACAGTTTCAGTTCTGCCACCACTCTCACCGCTACTGGATTGCCCAGCGGCGTGACCGCCGGCTTCTCGCCCAACCCGGTCACTCCGCCCGCCAACGGCAGTGTGAATTCAACCCTCACACTCACCGCCTCCGGCACCGCAACCACCGGCACCGCAACCATCACCGTGACCGGAACCTCCGGCACGCTCAGTCACAGCACCAACATCGCCCTCACGGTGAATCCATCCTCCGGAGCGCAAACCGCGGTCTACAACTCCACCCTGAAGGCTCCGGGGTGCTCCACCGTTGGCTCTTCGTGTGACTCGGGTCCATCCCTGCTTCTTGGACGCGATCATATGTCCGGCGGCGCCGAACCCAATCAACCCAACACCATCAACAATTCCTGCGCCGACGGCACCAGCGGCACCTTCCACTCCGACGAGTCCAACGACCGCATCGTTGTGGCTTCCACCAGTGGAGGCCCGCTAACCCACGGCACCACGGCCACGGTCTCCGCAACGGTTTGGGCCTATAGCGGCTACACCTCTGACGCTCTCGACCTTTACTATGCGGCTAACGCCAACAGCCCCTCGTGGGTCTTTATTAAGACCATTGTGCCCACCAAGGCTGGAGCGCAAACCTTGTCGACCACCTTCACGCTTCCAACCGGCAGCCTGCAGGCGGTGCGAGCGCAATTCCGCTATCTGGGACGCGCGTCTTCGTGCACCTCGGGCTCCTACAACGATCACGACGACTTGATCTTCGCCGTGAACTAACCAGCACTTGGAGACACGGGGCGTCGCGCTCATTCTGGGTCGCGACGCCCCGGCTCCATCAACCAATCCGGCAGTCCTCTTCAATTTCAGTACGCGGCACGATCCTCACCAACATCCGCGGCCACCTCAACTCCCGGCTATCACCCTCTCCTGTGTCCCAACTCACCGACACAACCCAGCTTGAAGCTGTGAAATTCCGATAGTGTCTCTAGCAGCAAACTCATCGCGCGAGATCGGGTCGTCGTGAAATCGGGTCACAGCGCGATCCGGCCATCGCTCCATCTGAAAAGCAGGGGTTTGTTTTTAGGTTTTTAGATGACCCGATGACCCGATGAAAAAATGACCCGATTTAAGAATGACCCGATGGAAAGATGGCCCGATAGTCAGACGGAGGTCCTATGCACAAATTTACTTTTCTCTTAACCGTACTCATACTGCTCGGCTCGATCGACGCCCTCGCGCAACCCGCCACCGCCAAGCCCTTCGACGGCAACTGGCTCACCAAGATGACTTGCGAACCGAAAGGCAATACCGAGGGTTACACATGGCGGTTTCCCGGCATAGTCCAGGACGGCAACTTCCGCGGTGAGCACGGCACAGCGGGAGACCCTGGCTACCTGCTCATCGAAGGCAAGATCGCCGACGACGGCAAAGCCAAGCTCTCCGCCAACGGCGTCGTTGCCTCCAGAAAATATGCCCGCGGAGTGCTCGCCCGCAAAGGCGAAGAGTACAGTTACAACATCAAGGCGCAGTTCAAGGACGCGGAAGGCACCGGCGCCCGCGACGAAGGCCTGGGCATAGTAGGCCGCCCCTGCACCTTCGACTTCACCAAGCAACCCCCTGCCGACCACTAGGAGCTAATTGTTTAGCTTGGTTGTGCTCGCAAATGGCTGGCAAACCTATCCGGCTCTAGTTCCTGGCTGCCCATAGTCACACGGACGCTCCGCAATGCGCTCGGCCATGTGCTCCGCGGCAGCTCGGATGAAGCTCAGATGTTTGGTTGACTCAACGCCTGTGACCACGTGCTCAAGCAGCGCGCATCTTTTAAGGATCACTATTAGGTCGTTGTTCAGATCGTGCGCCAGAAGGCAACGCTCGGAGCCCGGATGTCGTTTTTCCATTTGCCATCCTTCCTTTCCCCCTTTAGGTTGCTGAATGGTATCCGGAAGAATAGAAAAGAGTAACCAGTCCGTAAATAGCCCATAGTGGCTAAAGCGATAGCACAACAGCGTCATCAAGCGATACGCTCTTAATGAAATCAGTCTTGGCAGGTCTTGGTGCCCCACGTGTCTTCCATGGATCGGTGGCAAAGCGCTCCTCAAGCAGTTGCTTCCTGCGGCCACACATCGAATGTTTATGCCAGAATGGAGCGACCTTCAGGTCTGACGGCGGCGATGAAGGTCAACGAGCTTAATGGCGATTTTGCGTCAACCGACAAGCGAACAACTCAGAATTGGGGCTGGATTACCGTGAGTACACGTGTGACATGCGGGTGAGCCTTAGCCTGTTGCAGGACTCGTAGGATGATGGAGCCAGCCCATGGGATGCGGTGCCCGTAGTGTTCCAGGTCCCCGACGCAACAGGTCGTCTCCCGAGGTATCTTGCCATAGGTGAGAGCAAACGTCCGCCACTTGCTCGGAGCGCGGCCAATCGGGTAATTCTCTTTGCCCCACAATTTGCCCCAGGATTCGGCCGTTCTGGTGGCTGGGTAGAGTGCGGCATTGGTCGTGATAGGCGGACGATCGTAGCCTGGATAAGGAGGGAAGAATCTCGTCCGCGAGTCGGTCTGACCCTGATTTTGTTCGAAGGTCAGGGGCAATCTTCTGTAGGTGAGATGCAGAGGCGTTTGGACTTCTGAAACTCTCGCAAATGGAACGGGGCTATCAAGAAGTCGGAACGGGATCGTCTCCACAGGCAACGTTCCCTGCGCCCACAAGAAACGCGTGGAAAGAGCCAGCAATCCGACCAACATAATCGAAGGCGGATGCGAGAGTGAGAGAACTAAGCCGCGCATCGACTTTTCCTTTTGTAAGCGCCTGCGGTCGAGCTAGCGCCCCTCTTTCAATCGCAAGGGCTCAAGGTTGGCGAAGAACGGCGCGGTGGGTCTTTGTGGTTAAAGCGATTCTAGACAGTTCTCAGATGTATGTCTGGTCAAGATTGCACACTAACCCCCGAAGTGGGCGCGCAGTCAACTGTTGGGTGGCGGGGCCAATGAGCGTAATGGTGTTTCGCCAACCGATACGTGGCCGGGATCTGCGAACGGTGTCATTGACAATTTTTCAAGTCTCTCCTACGATGACGCCGGGTAAATGGTCTCGCCTCTTTGAAGCTCCCCTTCATTGAGCCTCACCCCCAAGAGACGAACTTGAGCCACCCCCTCGACGGGTTGCGAGTAAGCAGTTCGTCAAGACATGAGGGCTACATGAAACGAACTCCGCCTCTCTCCTCGTTTCTATTTGCAACCATTCGCATCCGGGCACTCGCGACGGTCATTCTTGGTTTGATTCTCACACTCGGCCTCGCTGCGTCCGCGCAAAGCGGTCATGGCCCGCGCGACACTGCGGCATTGGCCAGTGCGGGCAGCAACATCAATACGGACACGACGTTTCAGGCCGCAGTCAGCTACGGCTCCGGGGGGTATCAAGCCACCTCAGTAGCGGTGGCCGACGTGAACGGAGACGGTATTCCCGATCTGATTGTCGCCCATGCATGCGAGAGCAGCACGAATTGCAACTATGGCGCGATCGGCGTGCTGCTCGGCAACGGTGACGGGACCTTTCAGCCGGCGGTAGCCTACAGCTCGGGCGGCGATGAGGCAACAGGTGTGACGGTGGCGGACGTAAATCAGGACGGCAAACCCGATCTCATCGTTTCCAATTTTTGCGTGAATAGCCTCAATTGCTCCAGTACCGGCGAATATGGCGGAGTGGCTGTGTTGCTGGGCAACGGCGACGGTACGTTTCAGGCTGCAGTGTCTTACTCCTCAACCGGCTATTACACGTTTGGCGTGGCCGTCGCCGATGTTAATGGAGATGGCAAGCCGGATATCGCATTGGCGAATGATTGGATCGCCTATGGTAATGCCTTCGGCTCCGCCAGCGTGCTTTTGGCCAATGGTAGCGGAGGCTTCGAACCAGGCATGACCTACGCGGCGGGAGCTGGCGTCGATACGCATGCTGTGGCCATCGCCGATGTCAATGGAGACGGCAAGCCCGATCTGCTGCTTGCCAATGCGCAATTCAACCAATACGGGGCGTCGGTAGCGGTGCTGTTGGGCAATGGCGACGGTACTTTCCAGACAGCGGTCAACTACAACTCAGGCGGCGATGTGGCCGACTCCGTGGCCGTAGCGGATATAAATGGGGACGGGAATGCGGACATCGTAGTGGGCAACGCTTGTAACCTCGAAAATGATCATTGCTACCAGGGGGCAGGGTCGGTGGGCGTGCTGCTGGGCAATGGCGACGGCACCTTCCAGCCTGTGGTGCTCTATGGTTCCGGCGGCTACTCGGGCAATTCCGTAACCAGCAATTCCCTAGCGGTAGTGGATGTAAACCGCGATGGCAAGCTCGATCTCATTGTCGCAAATTACTGCGGGTTTAATTCCTGTGGCGAGCAGAGCCCTGGCATCGTCGCGGTGCTGTGGGGCAACGGCGATGGAACTTTCCAGAACGCAGTATCTTATGGCTCGGGCGGCGACGCGGCCTCTTCGGTCGCTGTCGCCGACTTCAACGGAGACGGTCTGCCCGATCTGGTTGTTGCAAACTACTGTATGAGCAGTGGAGACTGTTCGAGCAGCGTTGTGGGCGTGCTGCTGGGCGCCTACGCCCAGACGATCACATTCACCACCAACGCACCCTCGAGGGCTCTCGTCGGCCGCAGCTTCACGGTCGCCGCCACCGGCGGCGGGAGCGGTAATCCGGTGATTTTCACGAGTGCTGGATCGTGCTCGAACGCGGGTCCGACCTACACCATGACGAGCGGTAAGGGGACTTGTGAGGTGATCGCCAATCAGGCAGGGAACTCGCAATACGGACCGGCCCCGCAGGTGACCGAATCGGTAATCGCAACCCAGTCTTCGCCGGTTCGACGTTAGCCCACCACGGCGTTAGCTAAGGCAATGACGAATGAGCGTAACAGAGAATTTAACGCCAACTATGCCGGGCGACATCGCCGGTCCTCGTGTTGGAGATGGCAGACTGCAGCACTTCAGCCGACGTTGATTGCAGCTACAACTGCGTCCCTTCGGGACGCCCTGGGCTACTATTCGACTAGGTGGGTAAGCTGCGCGGAGCTTTGACAGTAATAGTCGTCGGTCTGGTAAACCGCCGTGATAACGTGCGTTCCCTGCGAGAGTCCCGAGGTGACATAAACAGCGATTTCATTTTTCAAAGGCGCCGAGCCGAGGAGATTGCTCCCGTCGTAGAAACTGACAGGCTCGCCATTCAGGGGCTTTCCTTTACCGTGAGAAGAGATGGCGGCTCTGAATGTGACCGGCTTGCCAAGCTTGGAGGGCGAGTGGGAGCCGTGCAGTGACATTGTGGTGGGGGAACAGATGTACTCGTCGAGAATGCCGGACGTGCTCGAGGCCTCTTGTTGCAGAACGCCGGAATAGAAAGCGGCGACTAACTCAGGGGCATCTACCTGGCTGTTGTATTCAGTGGTAAATGTCGCCTGATTGTTTACTAAGGGCACGGTCACAGAATCGAAATAGATACTCCAGTCCATAAACGTGACCGTCCCTGCCGCCGTGCCGCCGGTTTGGGATGAGACGATAGCGGTGTAAGTGACCTGGCTGCCTAAAGGCACCGGGTTAACGCTTGGGACCAGGGAGATTGTTGTTGCGGGCGCGCCTGTATTGTTCAGAAGCACAGCGGCAGCAGCTTTGATTTTTTCGGTTTCGTTGCCCGTGATCGCGGCCAAAACGTCCGGCAGGCCGTCCCCATTCACGTCCCCGACGGCGATGGAACTCGTGGCGGAGTACTCGATCCCCGTACTGTAAGTAACGGGGACCTGAAAGGTGCCATCGCCGTTGCCCAGCAGCACGCCGATCTGCGCTTCGTCGGCGGCGCAGAACAAGCCGACGCAGGCGTTCATAACCAGATCTGGAATTCCATCGCCATTCATGTCGGCAATTACGAGCGCCGACGAGTACCAATAACCGCCCCAATCGAAAGTGGTCGGCCACTGAAATGTGCCGTCGCCATTGCCCAGCAGTACGTCCAAGCAGGTCTCGTCGCTGGCGCCGGCGCAGCGCGAATCAAATCCAGTGGTCGTAACGAGGTCCGGAATTCCGTCGCCGTTTACATCGCCGATCGCAACCACGCCCATTTGCCCGCCGGGAACGTAGGCTATGGCCGGTTGGAACGTGCCGTCGCCGTTGCCCAGCAGTACACCAATACTGCCCACGTCGCAGTTGTCCGGAGCCTCACAGAAATTGCCTACGACGATGTCAAGAATGCCGTCGCCTCGCAGGTCGGCGACAGCAGCATAAAACGCGTCGGAGCCGCCCGAGGGGTACTCCACGGCTTTTTGGAATGTGCCGTCGCCGTTGCCCAGCAGCACACTGACAGCGCCGCCGGGGGAGGCGCAGGCAAAATTCACGCATGCGTCGGCCACCACCAGATCGGGGATGCCATCACGGTTCAGGTCGCCGATGGCCACGGACCCCGCGACCAACCCGACCGAGCTATAGGTGACGGGTGACTGGAAGGTGCCATCGCCATTGCCAAGAAAGACGCTGATAATCCCATTGGCGGAGTAGCCGGAGCACCAATACTGCCCATAATGGTCAAAAGGCTTCAGACACTGGTTGGCGACGACGATATCAGGGATGCCGTTACCGGTGAGGTCTGCGATGGCAACCGATACGGCCATGTATCCGCCGGAATCATAGGTAATGGGATTTTGAAAGGTGCCATCGCCGTTACCCAGCATGACGCTGATTTGGCCATCTCCAAGACAGTAACCCTGCTTGCTAACGCTCTGGCAGGCGTTGGCGACAACCATGTCGAGCTTGCCATCACCGTTCAGATCGGCGACGGCCACAGAATCTGCGCCAAATCCCGCGATTGGGTAGATGACCGGGTTCAAGAGGTTGAAAGGGCCCGTAGCCTGGGTGGGCGCATGGTCGGGAAATCCTTTTCCTCTATGCGCGGCGAGCCAATGGCCCTCGGCGGCGGAGATGGACTGTCCTGAAGCCAGTGCGGCGAGGAAAAAGGCCAGCGTCAAAAGGGAGAATGAAAAGCCGGAGCGGCGAGGGGTCATACGGACCTCCGGTGAAAATGACGGGAGAAATCTTACACGCAACCGGAGGTGATGTCTGTGACATTTCAATTAAATGTCTCTCAGAGTCTCCGCCGAATGGCAAAGTCGTAATGTTCTCGAACGACCAGACGGAACTGGGAACGGCCATGTGAATCCCTAGTTCTTGACATGGCTCTCCTCCCCCAAATGAGTGTGGGGTAGTTGGCGAGAGCAGGCGATGTCGCAAGCTTGCGCCTTTATTTCGCCTTTTTGAAGGTCAATGACTGTAAACGCGATGTTACACGAATTGACCCTTCCGGATATTTCGACGGCCATCTTTGACCTCGATCATTCGCGGGCAGGTAGTAACGATGACCCTTGTGCGATAAAGAGCCACCTCCGGGCCATATCCGGACGCCAACATCAGTGCCATTGTAGATGGATGTTCGCTCCCTCCATTCCTCCCTCCACAGGAGACGTGAACCGCGACTAGGACGCAGCAGTAGCCATTCGTTGAGTCAAGAAGAAAAACCAGGTTCAAACCGAGGAGAATTATCATGCTCGAAAGACGTCAACGTGTGGCTCCGAGTGCCCTGACTCTGGCTTTGCTTTCCGCTCTGCTGCTAATTGTCGCTCGTCCAGCGCAGGCCCAAATCGAGGCTGTTCTTTACAACTTCTGTTATACGGGCTACTGCTCTGACGGCCAGCATCCCGAGTCCCGCCTCACCGTTGACGGCGCCGGCAACTTGTACGGGACGACCCACGATGGCGGTTGCCCCGGAGACGGGAATTGCGGGCGCGGGGTAGTGTTTGAGATTTCGCCGAACGGTCAGGACAACGGCGGCGAAACCGTGCTCTATACCTTTTGCTCCGAAGGCGGCGATAACTGCACGGACGGCGCAAATCCAAACTACTCCTACGTGATGTTCGACAGCGCTGGAAACCTGTACGGAACCACGATCAGCGGCGGCGCCTACGGTTACGGGGTCGTGTTCGAGTTGAGTCCGGTGGGAGGCGCCTGGACGGAAGCGGTCCTCTACAGCTTTACAGGCGGCGCGGACGGCGGCTTTCCGGTCAACGGATTAATCATGGACAAGGCAGGCAATCTCTACGGCACCGTCAAAGTAAGCAACAACGGACAGGGAGGAGGAGGCGTGTTCGAGCTGAACCCCTCCGGTGGGGGCTGGACCGAGCAACTGATCTACGGCGCAGAACAGGGCAATTATTCTGGCCTGACCACGGATGCCGCAGGAAACATCTTCGGCACTACCGTGTCGTCAGTATTTGAGCTGTCGCCGAATGGGCAAGGTGGTTGGAATCCGAAGGTGCTCTACACCTTTACGCTCAACGGCAAGGATGGCTACCAACCGGAGAACGCTCCGGTGTCCGATGGAGCCGGCAATCTTTACGGAACGACCGTGAATGGCGGCGCCAAGAACGCTGGAACCGTCTACGAGCTGATTTCTGGAAAGAAGGGAAAATGGACTGAGAAGGTTCTCTACTCCTTCAAGGGCAAAGGAGACAGCGCGAATCCGTGGGGTGGTGTGGTCTTGGATGCGGCAGGCAATATTTTTGGCACTACGACGTATGTCGACAACTCCTGCGGCTGTGACGGAACTGTTTTCGAGTTGGTAGCCCCAGTTGGAAAGGGCACGTACAAGGAGAAGGTCCTCTGGGATTTCAATCGGAATGGCGAGGGCGGAGTGAACCCGACGGGCAGCCTGATTATGGACAGCGCGGGCAATCTCTACGGCACGACCGAGTATGGCGGAGTGGAGGCTTATGGCGGCCCTAACTCCGGCGTTGTTTTCGAACTCACCCCGTAGGACGTTCGTCCCCGGCCGATGAGTGTCGATCGCGATGTTTCGCCAACCATCCGCCACAATCCTCTGCCCCATTTCCATATCACAAAACGCACCCCTCAGGTGCTATTTAAATGGTTATAAAATTTCGTGCAAGAAGTTGACAACTCAGTAACCAGCCAAAAACCTCTTGACTTAGCCGACAGAAGATTCACACTGGAATAAAGAGCGCAAAGCGCCGTGTAACCAAGCTCATTGACAACAGGCAGCGGGAGAGAAAGTGCAGCAATTAGCGCCCGCGCTGCCACCTCAGCGAGCAAGCATCCCTTTATTATTCAATACTTTACATGTAAGTTATTATCTTTGAATACTTTACGAGGAAGCAGCGAGATTACGAAGAAAAATTGAAAAAAACGCACTTAATCGCAAGATTATATTATAGTTACAAGCAATAAGTTCAACTCCATATTTTTGAATACTTTGCCGTCTAACTTATACTAAGCTATTGATTTTAAAAGACAGTTGCAACAGGGGGGGTAGGGGGGTACCTGGCACATCTTTCCATCGAAAAACTGATCTATGGCGGCGACGGTCTGGCCCGCACTGCCCCCGGCCCCGATGGCCGCAGCATGGCCGTCTTCGTCCCCTTCGTTCTCCCCGGCGAAAAAATCGAGGCCGAACTCCACCAAGAAAAGTCCGGTTTCGCCCGCGCCACCCTCACCCAACTCCTTGACACATCCCCCGACCGCATCGCTCCCCGCTGCCCTTATTTTCAGCAATGCGGCGGCTGCCACTACCAGCACATTCCTTACGAGCGTCAGCTTGAATTCAAAGCGCAGATTCTCCGCGAAACTCTTCAGCGCGTCGCAAAAATTAGTCTGCAAACCGAGATTCGCTTGCATCCTTCTCCGCCCTGGAATTACCGCAATCGCACGCGCTTTCAGGTTCACACCGCGCCCGATTTTTCTCTCGGCTATTTCCGCATTGCCTCGCGCGAATTTCTGGCGATTCGCGAATGTCCAATCAGTTCTCCGCTGCTGAACAATGTGATCTCGCGGTTGATGGAACTCGGCGGATTGAACTGTCCGTCCGCGGTCGAAGAGCTAGAACTCTTCGCCGACGCGAGCGATCAGCAATTGCTCGCATGGGCTTTCTGCCGCGCCGATGCGAACCAAAGCGATCTCCTTCGCTGGGCCGAAAACCTGCGCCGCGAATTGCCCGAAGTAATCGGCATCAGCTTCTTCTCCTCGCGCCAACGTGCCCACTCCGACGACGAAGCGCCTGCCGACCAGAAGTTGCTCGCGCAGTCCGGCGCAAACTCGATCGCGTATGGCACGAGCAGCGGACAATATCAGGTGAGCGCTGGAGCGTTCTTCCAGGTCAATCGCCACCTGATCGACGAGTTGATCTCGGTGGTCACCGGCGGCGCGAACGGCAATCTCGCCCTCGACCTCTACGCCGGAGGAGGATTGTTCACGCTCCCACTTGCGGAAAAGTTTCATCACATATTTGCTGTAGAGGCGTCACTGACTTCGCTCCCCGATCTCAAGCAGAATGTGCCTGCGAGCGTGAAAGTAGTTGGCACGCGAACCGAGCAATACCTGAGGAGCCGGCAGGCGCGAATCCGTCCTGACTTGGTCGTCTTGGACCCTCCCCGCGCTGGGGCTGGCAAAGCGGTGACCCGCTCTCTGGTTGAACTCGGAGCGCAAAAGGTTCGCTATGTTTCGTGTGATCCGGCGACATTGGCGCGCGATCTCTTCCCCTTGGTCGCGTCCGGATATCGCATCGAGGAAGCTCATTTGTTCGACCTTTTTCCTCAGACGTTTCATATCGAAACCGTAATGCTGCTAGCGCGCTGACCACTTTCACGGCCGCCCAATTTTCCCCTGGAAGGCGGGTGGTCGCCGACAAACCGGAGTCAGCGCCGGGTTCCGTGCTGCCACCCGATTTTTCTTTCTCGCGTTGCGGCAGTTCCGCAACACTCGTCCGCGAAAAGCCGATCCTTGATCCCCGATTTCCATCCTCCTCGCGCACCTTTGTTCTGGGCTTCCATCGCCTTCTCCGCAGGTCTCTGCATCGGTCTTCGTGCTTGGCGTCCGCCCATTTGGTGGATCGTCGCCATCGCAGTTCTGCTTCTCGCCGCGTGCTGGTTTCTCTCGCGCCGCGCTTGGGCCGCGAGAACGCTCGCCCTCGCAACCTGGTTCCTCTTCGGTGCATTCCTCATCCAGGTTCGCGGCCGGCCTCCCGCTGATCCGTGCCTGGCAGCCCTTTCCGACGGACGGCCCGTAACTCTCGTTGCGCACGTGATTCGCGAAGGTTACGCGCACGCAAGCGGTCCACGCTCGTTAACCCAGTCGATTGACGTAGAGACGGAGTCGATTGCGAGCAATGGTGAAACCTTCCCAGTGCGCGCGGGAATCCGCCTATCGATCTACGAGCATGGAGTGAATCTCTCGCCCGCAGGCATCGCAGGTGACGCGCAAGGCAACGAAGCCGCCGCATCCGGCGAAACCAGCGCCCTCGCGGCTGACAAATCCGCACCACCCGATCTCCCGCAGCCCGCCTTCGCTTACGGCACGCGCTTGCGCATTCCCGCCAAGCTTCATCCACCGCGCAACTTCCGCAATCCCGGAGCCTTCGACTATGAAGGCTATCTTCGCGACAACGGCATCAACATGCTCGGCTCCGCTTCCGCGGCGGATGTCGAGCGTTTGCCCGGCTTCTCCGGCAATCGCGTCGCTGCGTGGCGCGCGCGCGTCCACGCCAGCATCATCCGCAAGATTCACCAGCTCTGGCCCGCTTCCGAAGCCACTCTCATGGATGCGATGGTCCTCGGCGAAGAGTCGTTTCTCCGCAACGCCACGCGCACCGAGTTCCAGCGTTCCGGAACCTATCATCTGCTCGTCGTGTCAGGCTTGAACCTCAGCATCCTGGCCTTTGCCATCTTCTGGACCTTGCGCCAACTCCGTCTCGACGCCGCGCTCGCCGCCGTCACTACGGTCGTCGTCTCGTTCGCCTATGCGTTCGTCGTCGGAGTCGGTCCGCCAGTTTGGCGCGCCGCGCTGATGCTTGCGATCTACCTCGGAGCGCGCCTTCTCTATCGTGGCCGCAACATGCTGAATGCCATCGGCGCAGCCGCCATCGGCGTTCTCATCGCCGATCCCGACGCGGTCTTCGGAGCCAGCTTCCAACTCACCTTCCTCGCCGTATTCGTCATCGCCGGCATTGGCGCGCCGTTGCTCGAGCGCACAATCATCCCTTATGCGCGCGGCCTGCGCGCCCTGCATATGCTCAGCTACGACCTTCAAGTCCCGCCGCGAGTGGCGCAACTGCGGCTCATCCTGCGCATGTTCGAGCCTCGTCTGTCGTGTCTCATCGGTAAACGGTTGGCCCGCTTCCTTCCCGCACTCATTCTTCGCGTCACCTTCGGCCTTGCCGAACTTGTGTTCATCTCCGCGCTCATGCAGGCAGGTCTTACGCTCCTCATGGCCTACCACTTTCACCGCGCAACCACCATGGGAATGCCCGCCAATCTTGCCGTCATCCCCCTCACTCAGGTCTTGATGCCTGCCGCGGCGGCAGCTGTCGCCATCGGCTATTGGTCGCTGAGCCTGGCAAAGCCAGCCGTGTGGATCTCCAGCCTCGCGCTCCATGGAATCACCGGCACGGTGCATTGGCTCGGCGGAGCGCAAACCGCAGGCGCTTCGATTGCCGACTTACGCGTTGCCATGCCATCGCCCGGCACTATCGCGCTTGCCGTCGCCGCCCTCGCTCTCGCCATGTTCGGCGCACGGCGTTCCCGCCTCGCCGCGATCGCCTCGCTCGCGCTACTGTTCGCCGTCGCCGGCTGGATTGCCTTTGTCCCCTCGCGCCCGCATATTCGTCCCGGCGTAATGGAGATGACGACCGTCGACGTCGGCCAGGGCGATTCCATTCTCCTCGTCACGCCGGAGGGCCGCGCCTTGCTCATCGACGCCGGAGGCTTGCCGAAATGGATGCACTCCGATTTCGATATCGGCGAGCAGGTCGTCTCTTCCTACCTGTGGAATCGCGGCATCGATCATCTCGATACGGTTGTCATCACACACCCGCACGCCGATCATCTCGGAGGCATGCCCGCAGTGATCGCCAACTTTCATCCGCGCCACCTTTGGACGAGCATCGACAAGCCCGTCGGCGAGCTTGCACCCGTCGTGACCCAGGCGCTTCGCGCGGGTATGGATGTCTCGGTTAGAAAAGAAGGAGAGGAATTCGATTACGGCGGCGCGTATTTCCACATGCTCGCCCCCGGACGCGACCAGCTCACGGGCTCGATGCGCCCAAATGACGACTGCCTTGTCTTCACTGCAACCTACGGCTCGACCACGGCATTACTCGAAGGAGACGCCGAGCGCCCCGCCGAACGCCGCGTCGTCGAGCAGCACCCCGAGGCCGCGCTTCTCAAGGTCGCTCATCACGGCAGCGCCAGCGGCACCTCCGCCGATCTGCTCGCCACCGTCCATCCTCACTACGCGGTCATCTCCGTTGGCGCACGCAATGTCTACCACCATCCGCGCCAGGAAGTGCTCGCTCGCTTGCAGAACGCCCGCGTCATCACCTATCGCACCGACGAAGAAGGCGCGATCAGCTTTTACCTCAATGGCAGGACCGTCACGCCGGACATCCCGCTGCTCCATTCTCCGAACAACGGTTTCGCTCTCAACGGCTTTCTGCCTAACCCGTGATTTCGGCCGTTTCGTCGTCATCGAGCGGCGGCGATTTGCGGTAGGTCTCGATGATCTTCTCCGCCTCGCCCGCATCTTCCTCGCGCACCAGGATAATCGTTCCCCCGACGCCGGGAAACGTATCCTGGGGCGCATCAATCGACTTGATATCCGAGTCAATTCCCGCCGAGTCGAGCAGCCCTTTGACCATCATCGCTTCGCTCTCTTGCTCCGTGTCGAATATCTTCACGAGCTTCTCATTGGGGTTCGGTTGAACCGGCGGCGTGTTCATCTCTGGCATTCGTCCTCCCTTGAAATCCGGTGCTAACAGATTACGGCAGTTACTCCGTCTCTGTCTTGGGGACGCGATACGCCCCACGCATCGGTTATATTGCATCCCTGCGCGAAACTGTCACAATGGCAGGTGGGGCGCAACGGGTGAGCGCATCCGAACATCCAACTACCTACGCCATTTGCGCGACCCCAGGGGGCAGTATGGAAATTCAACCAGCCGAGCCAGATGGAGACGAGCAATGCAGTAACGAGCAGCGCGGCCAAGATCAAAGCAACGACGAGGAGCGGCGCAGCAACGAAGAAGAAGCAAAACGGCTTCGCCGCCTCCAGATCATGATGAACATGGTCATGTCCGTCATCAGCCAGGATCCCGGTCTCACGCTCGAAGAGGCCTCGGAATTAGCCGCCGGCGCCCGTCGCGCCGCACTGAACATGTTCCCAGACAAAGAGCTTGCCTACGATCTAATTTATCGCCCGCGCGTTCAGCGCGTGATGAACGAGCGCTTCCGCCTACACTAGCGCGCCCCTTTTTGAGCTAATCAAACTCTTCGGCCAGGTAAGCGCGCACCAATCGGCCCTCATCCTCCCCCGGCGGTGCTATCATATCCAAATTCCTCCGATGCATAGGAGGATGCGGCACCCGCCAACCTTCGATGCGCATTCGACGCAGCGTTCCCATCCTCATCGCCGTGGTGCTGATTGCGGCTGCCATCGCCCTTCTTGTCGCACTGCGCAAACACGCGCCGCCCGAGGCCGCACGGCTTCTTCCCGGCGCAAACGGCTTTTTTTACATCAATCTCAAGTGGATCCGCGCCTTCAATTCGGCGGCCCAGTTGCCCCCGGTCACGCGCGCGCCGGAGTACCAGCAGTTCGTGAATGAAACCGGCTTTCAATTCGAGCGCGACCTCGATCAAGCTGCCTTCGCCGTTCACTATCCGCAAGCTTGGGGCAATGGCACCGCCGGATCCTCCACCGAGCCGCGCTTCTCCGAAATTTTCGTCGGCAAATTCGACTCCGCCCGCATTGCCGCGTACCTGCGCAAGCTCTCCTCGTCCGTCGACAGCTATCGCAGCTTCGACATTTACAACATTCCCATCGAAGGCCGCACGGTGCGTGTGACTTTTCTCTCTTATGACAGCATCGCCGTCTCCAATCATCCCGATCCCGGCGTGATTCGCGGCATGATCGACCGCTCCCGCAAGTTGGCTTCGCCCTTCGGCGGACCGTCGCTGCTGCGCCGGTTTTACCGCGATGTGCCGCTGGCGAGCCTCTCGTTTGCGATTCTGCAAGTCAAACCGGCTGCTCTCAATTCGCTCGGCAGCCTCGCCAGTTGGAGCTTTATCTTTCCCAAACCCGCCGTCGTCATCCTGTCGGCGCGCTACCTGCGAGCGTTGCATCTGAAAGGCGAAGTGGTCGCGGAGAGTGACGCCGACGCGCAGTCGATCATCGACAAATTCACCGCGTTTCTAAATTTGTTTCATGCCACCGAAGTGAACATCGGCTCTCATGGCACGGATCAGGATGTGAAGGCTTTCTTCGATAGCGTGAAAGTCGAGCGCGAAAAAGATCGCGCCATCGTAACCGCGACTCTTCCCCAGGGATTCATCAACAAAGCTCTCGCCGAAGCTCCATCCATGGAAGAGCCGCCCGCGCCACAGCCAGCACCGCCGACTCCGCCTGCATCGCAGCACGCGCCGCACAAGAAACAGAAGAAGCCATAATCGCATTCAGAGTTTAGATCGGGGAGGGGGGCTCAAAGCCCGCGGTCCGTAACCTGAGGGTCGCAGCTCATCTCACCGGAACAACGACGAAAAAAAACGCCCAATCTTGTGGAAGAATCCGTGCGGGCGATTGGCCGAGGCCACCTCTCCGCTCGCAGGCCGAGCCGCCGCACCCGCCGGGGGCGCAGGCGCGACCACCGCGTCCACCATTTTCGTTTGCCGCGAATCCAGTGGCAGCGCGCGCACATCTTCCACCGGCGCCGGCGGAGGCCCCGTGGCTGTGAACACTAGCGGCGCCGACACCTGCACGTGCAACTCATTCGCGTCCCGCTCGCCCGCCGGGGGAATTTCTGCCTCGGCCGCAACTCCCGACGTAACGCTTGGCGCCGCCGCCGTCTGCGGCTTTGGATCCCTGTCGCTGCTCACCGCCGCGCTCGTCGCCGAGTTTTGCTCCGGCAAATCGTTCCCTGCCCGGTCAATCGCCGGACGCGGAGGCGGGCATCCGCACTCCAGCGGCACCGCCATATCCACGCGATCCAGTTTCCCCCCGCGAAATACCAGCTGATCCGTCGCCTTCACCTGGTAATTTCTGTCGCCCATCAGTTCGTTCACAATCGCCGACGCCGTGTTGCCCGGCAGCGCACGCACGCACGTATTGCCCTGACTATCGGCGCTGAACGCGTAATGAAATTCTCCCGGCCCCACCAGCAATATGCGGAAATCCGGCGTCATGATGGAGTCCGACGATTCGTCCAGATTCATGTGCGTTTCCAGCGCGCCCGTGTTCATGCCAAGCAGCAGATTGTGTTTGTTTTGCGAGGGCGTGATCGAAACCGTCGTTCCCGGGCAGACATGCAATTCGCCCCCGCTTGAGAGGCTCAGAACGGCGGTATCCGCGCCCGCCGTGAACGACGATCCCACGCTCTTCTCGTTGCTGACCAGCGCCAACGGCCCCGCCGCGCGCACCGCCTTCACCACCGGCTTCGGCCCGGGCGTCAGGCTGGCAACGGTTGGAGGCTGGAAGGGCGAGCGCGACGGCTCGCTCGGATTCTTTCCCAGGTGGATGACCAGCCGATTGCCCGCCGCGTCCCACTTGTAGTTTCGCGGCGCCAACAAATCCAGCACCACGCGCGCGACGGGAGGGTTCTCCTGAAACTGATCCGCGCGCAACGTGCTGATCTGATCCGCCTGCACGCTGATCCGCCGCTGCGCGACTTCCAACCGCGCATTCGGCACATCGATCACCAGCCGTGTCGGATTTTCAATCTGCTGAATGGTTGGAACGATCGGCAGCGTCGCGAGGATTTCGACCGCAGGTCCGTCTTTCTCCTGAACGATGCGGAAACTCTTGATCGCCGCAACCTTGCTTGCGGAGACCTTGTTTAACCTAGTTTGGTTTGCTAGCGCTTGATCGGCGGACGCCTTGTTCGCCGAGGGCTTTGCGCTTGGTGCCGCACTCGCCGATGGCGCCGCCCCCGCAGTTTGCGCGCCGGAGTTCACACTCCGCGCCGCGCCGGCGGCATTGTCGCCCGAAGTGCCGCCCGGCTGCCCGGACGCCCACTGAACCGCAAGAACAAAGATAAAGATGAAAACGAAGACGAGGTTCCCGCATCCCAGCGGGCGCCCTCCCGGCGCAATCATTCGAGCGAGGAAAATGAAAGTGCCCCCGCCGCCGCGCAATTCATCGCGTCTGCGCACAAACACAAACTCGCGCTGCCATTCAAACGTAGGGGGATAGTTCTTCACGGAGTCGCTCGATTGTTTCTCCACCATACCACTCGAGCATTCTTCATCAAAGCGGCGCGGGCGCGACGGGCGCGAGTCTGGCGCACGGCGCGTGCGCCGCTCGCCTAGCTCTCGGCCAGAAATTCGTATTCGTCGATCACCGCTGCCACCGCCATTTTGCCGGGAGGGCTGCCGCCTTCCACCCGCACTACCCGTCCCTTGCATCGCACCCGGATGCTTTCGCTCAGCGTAATTTCCGGCGGCAGCGTCAGCGTGAAGTCAATTGCGGAACCGGCTTGAATCGCCGAATCCACGTAGAAGCAGATGCCCCGCGCGCTCACATCGCGCGTCTGCGCCGCGTGCTCCTCCCCGGGTTCGCCGTAGCGCACGGTGACCGGTAATCGCAAGGCAAAGCGCCGCGTCACCCGCTTGTCCTTCGCCTGTGTGTCGGCCATCAACCCTCCTGGGAACTGCCTGTAAGCATGGCGGCAAGATTTCGCCATGTCAAGAGATGTCAACATGCGCCAAGGCTCGTTAGAGAGATGTCGCCATCGTAAACTCCTTAGAAATTTCCCCTCTTTGCCCTTGTTGGCCAGCGCTCCGATCGCGGTCGTGCGCCAGCGGCCGCATAATTTGGAAGGCTGAGATCCGCCAGAAGCGCACGCCGCCGCCAACGCTTAGAATAACCACGTGGTCTTCGTTCTCGACAATTACGACTCCTTTACCTACAACCTGGTCCAATACCTGGGCGAACTGGGTGCGCGCATCGAGGTGCGCCGCAACGACGAAGTCACCATCGATGAACTCGAAGCCCTCCATCCCGATCGCATCGTGATCTCCCCCGGCCCCTGCACGCCGCAGGATGCGGGCATCAGCATCGAACTGATTCGTCATTTTGCCGGCCAGGTTCCACTTCTCGGAGTCTGCCTCGGACATCAGGCCATTGGCGCCGCTTTTGGCGGCGAGGTCGTCCGCGCCAAAACTCTCATGCACGGCAAAACCAGCCGCGTCGAGCACGACGGCCGCACCATCTTTCGCGGCCTCGAGTCTCCCATGACCGCCATTCGCTATCACTCTCTCATCGTTCGCGAACAAACTCTTCCGTCCGATCTCGAGGTCAGCGCCTGGACCCGCGACCACGACGGCACTCGCGTCATCATGGGCCTGCGACACAAAATGTTTCCGGTCGAAGGCGTTCAATTCCATCCCGAAAGCGTCCTGACCACCGCCGGCAAGCAGATGGTCGCAAACTTCCTTCAGCTTTAACCCAAGGCGAAGGACCCACCCGCAAAGGTCCCGCCCGCGAAAGCGCCCAGTTCGAGAGTAATCTCCCATCGTGCAATCGTTCCCCGAATTTTCGCTGTGCGAATCGCACGAAAACAGCTAAACTCAATTAAGTCCCCCTCAGATGTCAGGTTCTTCTTCATGAAATTTTCATTCAACCCTTATAAGCAAGTACCGGCTTGTGCTCTTCTGTTGTCCCTCTGCGTTGGCGTTCGCGGGCAAAATCCCATGGCAGCCGGTTACTTTTCCACGCGTACCGACTACGAAACCATGAATCTCTCCATGCAGCTCAATGATGCGAAAGAGGCGGAGAAGCAGCGAAAACAAAATAAGGAACTGGTCGATGCAGGCCTGGTTTCCGCGCTCGATCTCAATGCCCCCAACAGCGCCATCGAAGAGTTCAACAACGGCGTCGCCTCCATCAAAGAGCAGAAGCCCGATGAGGCCATCAAGCATCTGCAAAGATCCCTCAAAATCTATCCTAAGTTCGTCTCCGCCCACGTGAATCTCGGTCTCGCCTATTTGGGTCAGGAAGATCCTGCGCATGCCCAGAGCGAATTCGAAGCCGCCGCCAAACTCGACGAAAAGTTCTCCCGGCCGCGTGTGCAGCTTGGCTCGCTCGCCTTGTCGCGAAAGGATTATGCAACCGCGGAAGTGGAGTTCGCCAGGGCCTCCGCTCTCAGTCCCTCAAATTCAAAAATTCTTTCCTCCCTCGCCTTCGCGCAAAATCAAAATCACCACTATAAGCAAGTGCTGGAAACCTGCGAGAAGGTGCACGCGCTTCCGCACAAAGATTCGGCCGAGGTGCACTACCTGGCCGCGGTCGCCGCCCGGTCCCTCAACGATTTCGCCACCATGGAGCAGCAACTCGGCGTATTCGTAAACGAAGCCCCCACCAGCCCGTTTGCTCCGGTCGCGCGCCACGACCTCGAAGTGTTGGCGCATAACAAACAGATCGCCACTTTGGCTGCCAACACTCCACCTGGCCAACAGTACGTGACCTTATCGGCCTCTCTGCCGGCTCAAACCTTCCCGGACACCGACCGACTGAAAGCCGAGTTAAGCGCGTTGGGCGACGATTCCGACGACGAAGGTTGCTCCGACTGTGCCCCGTCTGCCGAGGGCACAGCCGTTGCTGCAAATGGCAATTCCGTCCAGATGTCCGCCTCTACCACCGGATGGACAATCCACAAATCGGTCGACGAAGTCGCTCAGTTTTTCGCCGTGAGCAGCCACGGCCACATGGTCAGCGATCTCGTCCGCTCCAATATTCAAATTCGCGACGACAACAAGCCTCCCGAGAAGATCCTTCAGTTCACACCCCAGTCCAAGCTTCCCCTGCTCCTCGGGCTGCTGGTCGATACCAGCGGTTCAGTCGAAGACCGCTTCTCGTTTGAAAAACGCGCTGCTGCGAAATTCGTTCAGAAAATTCTCAGTTCGCCCACCGACCTTGGCTTCATTGCCGGTTTCTCGACCGAGACCACCGTCACCCAGGACTTTGTCGCCGATCCAGATCTGCTCGGCAAGGGCATTGATAGCCTCAAGAATAAGGGCGGCACCAGCCTCTTCGACGCCGTCTCCCTCGCCTGTTGGAAGCTCGCCGCCTATCCCGAGCGCGAACGCGTCGCCAAAGTTCTCGTCGTGCTCAGCGACGGCGAGGACAACTCCAGCCAACGCACGCTCAAGCAAAGTATCCGCGATGCCGAAGCCACCGGCGTCACCATCTATACCGTCAGCACCAGCGAAAACGAACAGGGCCGAACGGCCGCCGACAAGGTTCTCCAGGCACTCGCCGAGCGCAGCGGCGGCGAGGCCATCTTCCCCGGCGACATTTCCGGCCTCGCTAAATCACTCGACGATTTGCGCGACCTCATCCGCAGTCGCTACCTCATCGCCTACCGCCCCGCAAATTTTGAGCCGAACGGCGCCTATCGCTCCATTCAGATCGTCGCCGAGAAAAACGGCAAGCGCCTGCAAGTGCATGCGCGGAAGGGCTACTACGCCCGCCTGGAGGCGGTCCACAATTGAACTGCCCGGCAGGCTCTGGCACGCCAGTGTGATTGATCCGCCCGCCAGATTGTGCTACCTTCGCCCGTCATGAAAGCGTTGCTTTCAAAATTCTTCAGCTCGCCGGCGGAACCTCCTCAGATCCTCCACACCGAGCCTCCCGACCTCCAGGGCGCCGCCCTCGCAGTCGCTTATTTCTCTCCCCAGGCTGGTGGCGACTTTCACGCCTTCTTGCGCGTCGGTCCCACGCGCTTTCTTTTCGGATTGCTCGACGTGGCCGGCAAGCGCGAAACCTGCGGCGCGATTCTTGACGCGGCCCATGCCTGCTTCGTTTCCTCCGCGGCCGAAATCTTTTCCGGTCCCGAATTGAACGAGCCCGAAGCGATGATCGAGTTATCGCGCCGTCTGAATCTTGAAATCATGCGCGCCGCCGGAGGCGTGCGAAGCTGTCCGGCATTCGCCGGTTGTTACAATGAAGAGTTGGGCACCGTCTGCTACGTCAATGCCGGCCACACTCCCGGCTTGCTGCGAGACGCCTCGAGCGTCGTCGAATTGCCCGCCACGGGCCTGCCCCTCGGCCTCTTTTCGCTCGCCCCCACTGATGCCCGGGTGGTTGGCCTCGGTTCGCAGGCCTCCATCGCCGTCGTCTCCCGTGGCGTCATCGAGGCGGAGCGAAAAAATTCCGAATTCGGCCTCACCGGCGTAAAGATCCTAATGCAGGCCCCCACCTCTTCGGCAAGAGACCTCTCGCAGCGCATTCTCGAAGAGGTTCAATCCTTCATGCCCGCCGCGCCCAAGGTCAACGACGTAACCGCGCTTGTCCTCTTGCGCGCCAACTAGCACTTCGGCTCAATCGTTGCGTCCAAATGCCGCCGAACTCAATCTCCCCTGCTTGGTCCTCGCTGCCGTTCCGTCGTAAAATATGAAAACGTTCGTTGCTTGCGGGTTTTTCCCAGGTTTGAGCGAGTTGGAATTCAAGAGAGCCTTAATGAAAAGCACCACACTGACCCTTCTTTTCGCAGCGTGCGCCCTGCTGCTCCCCGCCAGTTCGCCCGCCGATAGCGTGGTGGAAGAGATCGTCGCGCGCGTCAACAACGACATCATCACGCGCTCGGAATACGTCCGCAGCCGCGATCAGCTCAAGCAGGAGATCCAGCAGCAGGAACCGGCCGACGCCGACCGCGCGTTTGCCGACAAGCAGCGCGATGTTCTCCGCGATTTGATCGACCAGGAACTGCTCCTCGAAAAAGGCAAAGACCTTGGCATCACTGGCGACACCGAACTCATCAAGCGCCTCAACGAAATGCGCAAGCAGATGAACCTCGAAACCATGGAGGATCTTGAAAAGGCTGCCCAGGCTCAGGGCGCGTCATTTGAAGAGTTCAAGCAAAACCTGCGCAATCAGATCATTACTCAGCGCGTCATCGGCCAGGAAGTCGGCTCCAAGCTCTCCATGAACAAGGACGAGGAGAAAAAGTTCTACGACGAGCACAAAGACGAGTTGGAGCACCCCGAGCAGGTTCGGCTCAGCGAAATTCTGGTCGCTCCCAAACCGCCCGTCAAACCCGCCGGCCCCGACGGCAAGTCGCCCGCCCCCACCGACGCGGAGAATGAAGCTGCCCTCGCGGTCGCCAAAGCCAAGGCCGACGACGTCCTCGAGCAACTTCACAAAGGCGGCGTCTTCGCCGACCTCGCCAAAAAAGACTCCGACGGTCCTTCCGCCAAAGACGGCGGCGACCTCAGCTACTTTAAGCGCGGCACGCTCGCCAAAGAACTCGAAGACAAAGTTTTCGCGCTCAAGGCCGGCGACATCACCGACGTGATTCGCACCAAGCAGGGCTACGTCATTCTTCAGGTCACCGAGCATCAGATGGCCGGCATCCCGACCATGAAAGAGGTCGAGCCGAAAATTCAGGACGCCCTCTACATGCAGAAATTGCAGCCCGCTCTGCGCGCCTATTTGACCATGCTCCGCGAGCAGGCATTTATTGACGTCAAAGCCGGCTATGTCGATACCGGCGCCAGCGCCAATCAAACCAAGCCGGTCGAGACCGCGACCAAGGAAGTCGCGTCGAAAACCCTGAAGAGAAAGAAAAAGCTCGGCGTGTTCTGAGCGTGACGTCGCTTCAAGTGGGCGCTGCACGCCCATTCTGAGGCGCGCATTCGTCGTCCCTAGTGGCCCATGCACTAACCGATCCGCGGAGGCTCATGAAAGAGTTTTTTATCTGCGAGTGTCACCTGCACGAAAACAAGGTTGTCACCTCTTCCTTCGTTGTCGCCTCCAAGCAGGTCAAGCCCAAGAAAAATGGCGAGCCGTATCTCGCCCTGATCCTCGCCGATCGCACCGGACAGATCGAAGCCAAAATGTGGGACAACGTCGAGGAATATCTCGACGCCTTCGACCAGGATGATTTCCTCAAAATCAAAGGTCTTATCAACAAGTACAAGAACCGATTTCAGCTCACCATTCACAAACTGCGCCGCCTCGGCGAGTCCGAAATCGACTTCGCCGACTATCTCCCCAAAACCACGAAGGACATTGGCGAGTTGTGGCAAACGCTCGCCGACTTCGTCGCAGCCTTTGAAAACCCGCACCTGAAGGCCCTGGTCGGGCTATTCATGGCCGATCCCGAAATCGCCGAGCGCTATCGCAACGCGCCTGCCGCCAAAACCCTCCATCACGCCTACATCGGCGGGTTGCTTGACCACGTCGTCTCGCTCTTCCGCTCCTGCGATCTGATGTGCCGCAACTATCCCCAAGTCAATCGCGACCTGCTCTTGACCGGCGCGTTCCTCCACGACATTGGCAAGATTCACGAACTCACTTACAACCGTTCGTTTTCCTACACCACTCGTGGACAGTTGCTCGGCCACATGATCATCGAACTCGAGATGCTTCAGGCCAAGCTCGCGCAGTTACCCGCCTTTCCGCCCGAACTGAAAACCCTTCTCGAGCACCTGATCATCAGCCATCACGGCCAGTACGACTTCGGCTCGCCCAAACTGCCCATGTTTCCGGAAGCGCTGATGCTCCACTATCTCGATGACCTCGACTCCAAGATGGAGGCCATGCGCGCCCACTTCGAGCGCGAGCGCGAACTCGATGGACCTTGGACCAGCTACAACGCCTCGCTCGGCCGCCCCCTGCTCGATTCGCGCAAGTTCGCGCTAGGCGAAAAAAGCGCGGTCGCGAAAACTACCCCCGACGAGGAATCGGCGGACGAAGCGTTCACGTCGGAAACACTGACGCAGGAAACGTTGGCGGAGGCGATGTCGAAGGAGGAGGCCCCGACTCAGGCGAAAATGACGCAGCCGTCCGGTTCAGCAGTGTCAACGCCGCCAACACCGGAGCCGCAGCGCACAGCGGAGCGGCGGAACGAATCGGCTCCGACTCTGGATTTGTTCACCAAGCAGAAAGCATAGAGGACCTTGTTAGTCGCTGGTTGTCAACCAAAGCGACAGTCTCTCGCATGAGGAAGGCGCTGACCGAGCCCAACCTTCCGAACGACCGACGACTAACTACCAACGACGAACGGCGATTCTACCGACGACCGCCATGAACTTCTCCCCCGTCACCGCCATCACGTTCGACTGCTACGGCACCCTCATCGACTGGGAAGCGGGAATTCTACCCGTCCTCCGCACGCTACTCGCCAGGCATAGTCGCCCGCTCAGCGACACCACCATTCTTGAGCTTTACGGAGAATTCGAGGCCGACGCCGAGCGCCCGCCCTACCAGAAATACCGCGATGTGCTGCAATCGGTAGTGCGCGCCTTCGCCGATCGCCTCAAATTCCAGCCGACCCCGTCCGACGTGCGCTCGCTCGCTGAATCCGTCCCGGCTTGGCCGCCTTTTCCCGACACCGTCGCCGCCCTGCGTCGCCTCAAGCAGCGCTATCGCCTCGCCATCATTTCCAACATCGATGACGATCTATTCGCTGCGACCCGCCAGCATCTTGGAATCGAATTCGATGCCGTTGTCACCGCTGAACAGGCGCAAAGCTACAAGCCTTCTCCACGTAATTTTGAATTGGCGCTCGAAGCTCTCGCCATACCGCGCGACCAGTTGCTGCACGCCGGTCAGAGCATCTATCACGACGTTCAACCCGCGCGCTCGCTGGGCATTTCCACGGTGTGGGTGAATCGCGTCTCCGCCCGGCCCGGCATCGGCGCCGTCCGCCCCGCCCAGGGCATACCCGACCTCGAAGTCCCCGACCTCGCAACCCTCGCCGATTTGGCCTTGAACGCGCGCGACTCGCAATGAATGTGTGAAAGCGGAGTTCTGACTCACTCACATAGGTGAAGCCCCGTCCCGACATGACCCGGCCTCTAAGTCGGGATCGGCGCCGGAAGTATCTTCTTCTGAATCGCGGTCGTCACCAGCTGCGCTTTGTTATGAATGTCAAGCTTCCGCATCAAATTAAATTTGTGCGCTTCCACCGTCTTTACGCTGACGCCCAACTCTGACGCCGCCTGCCGCACGGTCCGCCCTTCGGCCAGCAGTCGCATCACTTCCCGCTCTCGCGCCGTCAAATTGCTCCGTCGCATCGTCACATGCGCTCCGCTCCCACTTGTGCCCGCATCCGGCCGCAACACCGCATCAATTCGCGGACTCCACACGTGTTGCCCCGCCCGCACCTCGCGCAGCGCACTGAGCAGCATCTCCGTCGGAGTATCTTTCAGCAGATATCCGCTCGCTCCCGAGCGCATCGCCTGCCACACATACTCTTTGTCCTCATGCATCGTTAGAAAAACAATTCGCGTCCCCGGCGAGTGCTCTTCAATCAGACGTCCCGCCTCGAACGACGACATCCCCGGCATCCCAATATCCAGCAACACCAGGTCCGGCCTGTGCTGCAGCGTCAGCTTTAGAGCCTGCGCCGCGTCCGCCGCCTCCGCCACCACAACGAAATCGCCGGCGTCTTCCAGCAGTCGCCGCACACCATAGCGCACCAGTTCGTGATCGTCCGCAATCACGCAACGAATCCGCTCCGAGCTTTCAGTTTGATCCGGCCTCATCTTTGTAGTTATCACCGCTGAATACCTCGCATCTTTAGACGAAGCGCGCGAAGGACTCGGGAACTCGGTCCAGGTTGGCTTGCAAATCGCTCCGGTTATTGTACCCGCTTCCTGCCACGTCGCGAGCCGGTTGCGACACGAATTCGATAAGAGCCTTGCCATCTTCTTCATTTACAATTCGTCTTTCTATGCTGCGCTACTTCACCTCCGGTGAATCGCACGGCGAAGCCCTGGTTGCCTTTCTCTCCGGGTTGCCCGCCGGACTCGTCGTCGATCAGGCCTTTGTCGACCGCGAGCTTTGGCGACGCCAGCAAGGCTACGGCCGCGGCGGACGCATGAAGATCGAGACCGACACGGCACACTTCCTCTCCGGCGTCCACCACGGCAAAACGATCGGCTCGCCTATCGCTGTGCTTCTCCAAAATCGCGATTGGCAAAATTGGAAAGAGTCGCTTCCCGTTGAATCCGGCGACCCCGAAAAGCACCGCATCGTCGCCTCTCCACGCCCCGGCCATGCCGACCTCGCCGGCGCCTTGAAATACGATTTTCGCGAGGCCCGCTACGTTCTCGAACGCGCCTCCGCTCGCGAGTCCGCCGCCCGCGTCGCCATTGGCGCGCTCGCCAAGCTTTTCCTGCGCGCGCTCGATATCGAAATTCTGAGCCACGTCATTGCCGTCGGTTCCGTCTCGATTGCCAATCGCGAAATCGGCTGGGAGCAGATCGAGCCTCTGGCGCGCAAAGACGACATACTCCTCTCCTGCGCCGACCCCGACGCCGAACTGCGCATGAAAGAAGAGGTCGACAAGGTTCTCCGCACCGGCGATTCCGTCGGCGGCGTCTTTGAAGTGGTCGCCCGCAAAGTTCCGCCCGGCCTCGGCACCTACGTGCAATGGGATGAGCGCCTCGACGCCCTGCTCGCCGCCGCTGTCATGTCTTTGCAGGCCGTCAAAGCGGTTGAGATTGGAATCGGAATCACCGCCGCACATGCTCCCGGGTCTGCCGTTCACGACGAAATCGGTTATCGCCGCGACTCCTCGTTTGCCGGATTCACGCGCACCCGCAACAACGCCGGCGGGATCGAAGGCGGCGTCTCCAATGGACAGGAAATTCGAGTGCGCGGCTATTTGAAGCCCATCTCAACTCTCCGCCGCCCGTTGCAGTCCGTCGATTTCGCCACCCGCGAGCCCGTCAAAGCCGCGTATGAACGCTCCGATGTTTGCGTCGTGCCTGCGGCCGGCGTCGCCGCCGAGGCCATGGTCGCCCTCACTCTTGCCCGCTGCGCTCTCGAAAAGTTCGGCGGCGATTCCATGAAAGAAACATCGAGAAATTTTCGGGGTTATTTGGAACAATTAAGAAGTTACTAAGCCGCCAAGAATCACGGTACAACCGAATCTGAAATTGTGGTGCGCTCAAAAACATGATCTATCCCATCGTGAAATTCGGCGATCCCGTTCTCGATCGGCCCGCCGCTGAAGTCACCATCTTCGATGACGATCTCAAAAAGCTCATCGAAGATATGTTCGAGTCGATGTATGCGGCGCGCGGTGTCGGCCTCGCCGCGCCCCAGATCGGCATCGGCAGGCGAATCGCTGTCGTGGACGTGACGTTCAAGGAAGATCCGAAGGCGAAACTCGTCCTGATCAATCCTGAGATCGTCGGCAAAGAAGGCCGCCAGCGCGGCAGCGAGGGCTGCCTCAGCATTCCCGATTTTCGCGAAGACGTCTCTCGTGCCAAAATCGTGACCGTCCGCGCGCAAGACGCGACCGGCAAATTCTTCGAGCACACCGGAGAGGATCTTCTTGCCCGCGCCTTCCTCCACGAAACCGATCATCTCAACGGCAAGCTCTACATCTCCCACATCAGCGCCCTCAAGCGCGATCTAATCAAGCGCAAAATCAAGAAGCTGGTGAAAGCGGGAGAATGGTAGAAAGACACCGTTCAGCTGTGGCGTCTCGCGCACGAACCACGTTCGTAGATTTCTCCCGGCCCACAAGATGCTAAGATGCCGCTCATGGCATCTCGCGCCAGCTCCAACCCCGCGCGCAAGCGCACCCGCCCCGCCCGGCGCGGACATACCGACGGCCTGTCCCTCAAGCATCGCGACGGCTCCGAGTTAGTAATTATTACTGGCCTCAGCGGCTCCGGTAAGGCTTCCGCCCTCAAAGCCTTCGAGGATCTCGGTTACTACTGCGTCGATAACTTGCCCGTTGAACTTATTCCGCGCTTCGCCGAACTCGCGCTTCAATCTGGCGAGATCCCACGCACCGCGCTCGTCGTCGACGTCCGCGAAGGCTCGCAACTGGAAAAACTGCCGGCCATCCTCAAGTCCATCAAGCGCATGCTCCCGACGCGCGTCATCTATCTTGAGGCCAGCGAATCCGTTTTGCTCCGTCGTTTCAGCGAGACGCGCCGCCCGCATCCCCTCGGCACAAGCACCCCCGTGCGTGCTTCTCTAAAAACTGAGCGCCGCCATCTTCGCGCCATCCGCGCTATCGCCGACCTCGTCATCGATACCTCCAAGTTCAACGTCCATGAGTTGCGTGCCCACCTCACCGACAGATTCCAGCACGCCTCCGGCGCCCAGCAGCGAATTCTCGTCTCCTGCGTCAGCTTTGGATTCAAGCATGGTGTGCCCGACGACGCCGACCTCATGTTTGACGTTCGCTTTCTGCCCAATCCCCATTTTGTCCCCGAGTTCCGCCCGCTTACCGGCCGCCATCCCCGGGTCGCTCGCTATATCCGCTCGTTTCCGCAGACCAAGGAGTTCATCAGCCGCATCTCCGATCTCCTCGTGTACCTGCTACCGCACTACATTCGCGAGGGGAAAAGTTATCTGACTATCAGCTTTGGCTGCACCGGGGGCCAGCATCGTTCCGTGATGATCGCGGAGGACGTGGGAAAACATCTGCGCAAGGCCGGATATAAAGTGAAGGTCGTGCATCGGGATAGTCCCCGCTAGCTCCGGCCTCGCACTCAGCCTGTAGAATTAAACCTTAGACGCATGGCAACCACCACACTGGCGGGCTCAAACACTACCGACGCACCGGCAAAACCCCGCCAGCTTTCCCGCGTCCTGCGCTACCTCCTCCCTTACTCGTTGCCTTTTCTCGCTTCCGTAGTTCTCATGGCTCTGGTCGGACTGCTCGAAGCCTTCCGTCTTCTCCTCATCGGTCCCATTTTCGATAGCGTTCTCAATCCCCTGTCGCAGAGCAAGAATCTGCAACTGTTTAAGTTCCCGCACTCTAATCGAGGAGTTGAACTCCAGCAGATCGTCCCCTCGCATTTTCAAAACCCGTGGACGGCAGTCGCCTTCGCCCTCGTCACCGCCACCGTGCTCAAAGGAATCTTCGACTACGCCGGAACCTACCTCGTGAATTACGCCGGCTACGGCATGATCACCGACCTGCGCGACGATCTCTATAACGCCTACCTGCGCCGGTCCGCCGCCTTCTTCTCCCGCCACACCACCGGCACGCTCCTGTCCACCATCATCAACGACATCGAAAAAGTTCAGTTCGCGATGTCCACCGTGCTCTCCGAATTCCTCCAGCAATTCTTCACCTTTATCTTCACCGCCGTCGTCGTCATCCTGCTCGGCGGAAAGCTCGCCTGGGTCTTATTGCTCTTTGTTCCCGCAATTGTCTACTCGTCGCGAAAAATCGGCCGCCAGGTACGCCGCAAAACGCGCGGCGGCCAGGACAAACTCGCCGAAATCCAGAACATCCTCCACGAAACCATCACCGGCAACCGCATCGTCAAGGCCTTCAGCATGGAGCACTGGGAGATGCAGCGCTTCCGTGCCGCCGCCCGCCGACTCTTCCGCGCCAACCTCCGCCTGGTCGCCGCCTTCGCCATCAGCTCTCCTTTAATGGATATCCTCGGCTCCGTAGCCATCGCGCTCCTACTGCTTCTCGGCCGCGATCAGATTAACCACCACGTTTTCCAAGAGGGCACTTTTCTCGCTTTCATCATCGCCGTTTTCAAGCTCTACGATCCGGTCCGAAAATTCGCCCAATTCAACAACAATTTTCAGCAGGCCGTCGGCGCCTCCTCCGAAATCTTCCGCTTCATGGATATGGAAGATGAGGTCCGCGAAAAGCCCGGCGCAAAACGCCTCGGCAAATTTTCGCGCACCATTCGCTTTGACGACGTCGCCTTCTGCTATCGCAACGGCGATGACTCCCGCGACGTGCTGCACGGAATCAATCTCGAAGTGAAGGCCGGCGAGGTTCTCGCCGTGGTCGGATCGAGCGGCGCTGGCAAGAGCACTCTCGTCCACCTCATCCCTCGCTTTTTCGACGTAACCGGCGGCCGCATTCTGATCGACGACTACGACGTCTGCGACCTGACTCTCGCTTCCCTTCGTTCGCAGATCGGCATCGTCACCCAGGAAACTGTGCTTTTCAACGACTCGCTCCGCAACAACATCGCCTACGGCCAGCCCCACGTCTCGGCCAAACTCGTCGAAGATGCCGCGCGCGCCGCCCACGCCCATGAATTTATTTCCGCGCTTCCCGAGGGCTACGATACTCTGATCGGCGAACGCGGCGTCCGCATCTCTGGCGGTGAGCGCCAGCGCATTGCTATTGCCCGTGCGATATTGAAAAATGCTCCAATCCTCATTCTCGACGAAGCGACGTCTGCGCTCGACAGCGAATCCGAGTCGCTCGTTCAATCCGCACTGCAAAATTTAATGACTGGGCGTACTGTGTTTGTGATCGCGCATCGCCTCTCCACTGTTCGCGGAGCGGATCGCATCGTGGTGCTGGAAAACGGTACGATCAGCGAGATCGGCGCCCACGAGCAACTGATTCAGAGACTCGGTACCTATCGGCGGCTTTACGAATTGCAATTTGCTGAAGCGGAGCTGCCGAAATGATGAGCACGACTAATCGCTGACCGGCAAATACAGGTTCGAAACCAATGCCTCTTCGGTCCATGACGGGATATGCCCAGGTGCGGGGTCAGGCCAATGACCTGTCTTTTGCGCTCTCCCTCAAATCCGTCAACCATCGTTTTCTCGATCTTCACTTCCGCCTTCCCTCCGATACCGACGCGCTCGAGATGAAGTTGCGCCGCCTGCTCAAAGAGAAAATGGTTCGGGGCCACGTCGAAGTCACCCTCTCGTTGGAGTATTCCGGCGCCGGCGTTCTTGCGCTGAACCGTGATCTCATTGCCGGCTACGTCCAAGCCTTCCGCGTCGCTGCCCGGGAGTTCGGCATCTCAGGCGACCCCGACCTTAATGTCGCGCTCCGCATGCCCGGCGCCATGGATTCCGGCAAAGCGCGCTCCGGAGAAGAATTGGATGCGGCCGTCATCGCCTGCGTCGAAGAGGCCCTCCAGCGCCTCAATCAAATGCGCGAAGAAGAGGGCCGCGGCATCGAGCGCGAACTGCGCGAACGCATGATGCATCTCCGCGAGGCTGCCGGCGGAATCGAGGTCCACCGCAGCGCCATCCTGCGCACCTATGCCGACCGCCTCCAATCGCGCATGCGCGAGATGTTCGGTGCGCAAATCGATAAGGACCGCATTCTGCAAGAGGCCGCCGTCCTTGTCGACCGCAGCGATATTCAGGAAGAACTTGTCCGCCTCAACACTCACATCGATCATTTCGTCGGCTTGCTGGGACAGGATGGGGAAGTCGGCAAGAAGATGGACTTTCTGCTCCAGGAAATGAACCGCGAGGCCAACACCCTGCTTTCCAAAACCTCCGGTCTCGCCGGCGAAGCGTTGAAAATCACCGAGGCAGGTCTTCTCATGAAATCGGAAATTGAAAAATCCCGCGAACAGGTGCAAAACGTGGAATGAGCATCGTCTACATTGTTTCCGCGCCGTCGGGGTCGGGCAAATCTACCCTGGTCAACGAACTCTTCAAAATGGTTCAGGGGCTCGACTTTTCCATCTCCTACACCACGCGCCCTCCCCGCGGCAGCGAGAAGAATGGCAAAGAGTACTTCTTCATCTCGCAGGCCGAGTTCGAGACCATGATTGCCGAGGATGAATTCCTCGAGCACGCCTGCGTCTTCGGAAATTACTACGGCACTGCCCGCCGCTTCCTGCGCGAGAGCCAGCAGCGCGGCCACGACCTGCTCCTCGATATCGATGTTCAGGGCGCGGCTCAGGTCAAGAAGAATTTGCCCGCGGCGGTCAGCATCTTTATTCTTCCGCCCGACCGCGACAAACTCGAATGGCGACTCCGCAATCGCGGCCTCGATTCCGAGGCCGTCATTCGCCGACGATTGGACACGGCCCGCCGGGAGATTGAGAATTACTCCAAATACGACTATATATTAGTAAATAACCTGCTCGAGCAGTCCGCCGACGAACTCAAGGCCATCGTGCTCGCCGAGCGACTGAAGCGCAGCGGGACAGTATCACAACCGAAGGAAGAGGCGCTGCTCTTGACCGCGCAAGCTTGTCAGCTCGACCGATCGCGCGATCGCGTGCTGCCCATTCTCGCTTCTTTCGGTGCTGTGCCCACTCGTAATTAATATTCTGAGCGGTCGAATTGGATGGAATATCAGGGGAGAGTTTATGAAGCTGATCGAAGGATTTGACAGCAATTACCGCTATATTCTCGTGGCGGCGCGGCGCGCTCGGCAACTCCAGGGTGGCGCCCCGCCCGTCATCGAAACCATCTCACGCAAGCCCTGCCGAATCGCGCAGGACGAAATCAAAGCGGGCAAGGTTAAGTGGATCATTCCCGAATTGCCCAAGCTCGCATCGGAAGCCGCCAACGCCGAAATTGGCAAGGCATTCGCCGAAGACGCGTAGAGAGGGCGCGCAGCCTCGCATGAAAATCGCACTCGGCGTCTCCGGAGGAATTGCCGCCTACAAGTCGGCGGAGATCGTCCGCCTCCTTCAGGACCGCGGCATCCGCGTCCAGGTCGTCATGACCCGCGCCGCCCAGGAGTTCGTTCGTCCTCTTACCTTCGCCGCGCTCTCCGGAGAAAAAGTCATCACCGATTTGTTTGGCTCCGATGACTCGCAAGCCAACGTCGAGTCCGCCATCGAGCACATTGCCATCGCGCAGGCGATCGACGCGCTCCTCGTCGCTCCCGCAACCGCCGACATTCTGGCAAAGTTTGCGCAGGGCATTGCCAACGATTTTCTTTCGACTCTTTACCTCGCCACCACCGCCCCCGTCATCGTCGCTCCCGCCATGAACGTCAACATGTGGAATCACGCTGCCACGCAATCGAATCTCGAAATCCTGCGTCAGCGCGGCGCTCGCATCGTCGATCCCGGCAGCGGCTACCTCGCCTGCGGTATGACCGGTGCCGGTCGCCTCGCCGAAAACGAAGCCATTGTCGCCGCCGTCCTCGAAGCCCTCGGTGTTTCCCAGGACCTCGCCGGGGAGACGGTCCTCGTCACCGCCGGCCCGACGCGCGAGAAGATCGATCCCGTGCGTTACCTCACCAATCGTTCCAGCGGACGCATGGGTTACGCCATCGCCGAAGCCGCCGTCCGGCGCGGTGCGCGCGTTCTCCTCGTCAGCGGTCCGGTTTCGATCGCGCCTCCGGGAGCCGCCGAGTTAATACGCGTTGAAAGCGCCGGCGAAATGCTTGCCGCCGTCTTGAAGCTTCTGCCCGAATGTACCGCCATCATCAAAACTGCAGCCGTCGCCGATTTCCGTCCCCGAATTGCCTCCGAGCAAAAAATCAAGCGCAAAGGGCCGGCCACGCTCGAACTCGAACCAACCACCGACATCCTCGCCGAAATCGCGCAATACAAAAAATCGCACGCGGCTAATTCGCCTAATGCCAACTTCCCCATCGTGATCGGCTTTGCCGCCGAAACCGAAAACGTTCTCGAAAACGCCCGCAAGAAATTGTCCGCCAAATCCCTCGACGCCATCGTCGTCAACGACGTCTCCCGCGAAGGCGTCGGCTTCGACTCCGATCGCAACGCGGTCACCATCATCTCCCACCACGAAGTCATCGAAGTTCCCGAAACTTCCAAGTGGGAGGTATCCCAGCGCGTCCTCGATCAAGTCGTAAAGCTGCGCCGGCATCGCACCTCGGCTGTCCGTTAGGAGAATCGTGAAAATCTCCTATGGAACGCTTATGCTTGTTCTGCCTATGCTACTCGCGGCGCAGCAGTCGCCTGTTCCCGTTGAAGATGAACCCCATCACCATCTCGTGCTGAAGAATGATTCCGTCATGGTCCTGCGCGTCAAACTTGCGCCCGGTGAAAGCACGTTGTTCCACACCCACCTGCATGACCGCATGGCGATTTACTTGAGCAACACCACCGTCGCCATTCAAAAAGCCGGCGAGCCGGAAGCCCCGCCCGATGCGATGAAAGTAGGAGACGTAGTGTCTTCCGAGTCGAAGGGCCCATACACCCATCTCGTTCATAACGTCGGCGCTGTTGACTTTGAAGTGCTCGATGTAGAACTCCTTCACCGGCCCACAACTCCTCCAGGTCCCGCCGCCGCGAAGGTCGAAGCCGAGAATCCCAGCGCGCGCGTCTACAAGTGGACGCTGGCGCCCGGAACCACCTCCGCCATGCACACCCACGAGCGGCCCTATCTAATTATTTCGGCGACTCCGCTCCTGCTGAAGATGACCGACCCAGAAGGCAAATCGATGACGCACGAAGTGAAGCCGGGCGACTTTCATTGGATCGATGCCAAGGTCACGCACTCGCTGTCCAACGAAGGCACGACCGTGGGGGAGATTGTGGAGATTGAACTGAAGTAGTCTTCGTGCGAAAACCAGCTTCGACTTTCCGCCGCAAGAATGTCCGCGCACATTTGTTATCCTTATCCCCGAATGCCCCGTACCCTGGACCCTGATCTTCGCCGCGCCCTCGCCGCGCGCATCCGCTACTACCACGACATGGGCATATATGACTTTTACTGGCAGCCAGTGACCGAATCGCAGGAAGCACCGTCCATCAAGAATGACGCATCGCCACTCGCCGATGCCGCAATCCATCCACCATCAGGAGATGAGATGACCCCACGCAAGGCCGCGGCCGTCGCGGCGTCGCGCGTTGTTGAAGAGAACATTTTCGAAGTGACTGCCGCGAAACCGGAGCAGGGCATCGACGACCCGATCAAGGCCCTCAAGCTCATCCGCGAAGATCTCGGCGACTGCACACGCTGTCCGCTGCACAAGCAGGGACGCAAGCAGATCGTCTTCGGCGTCGGCAATCCGCACGCCGAACTCATGTTCGTCGGCGAAGGCCCCGGCGCCGATGAAGATCAGCAGGGAGAGCCCTTCGTTGGACGTGCCGGTCAACTCCTCAACAACATGATCAAGGCCATGGGCATCGCGCGCGAAGATGTCTACATCGCAAACATCGTAAAATGCCGCCCGCCCGGCAACCGCACGCCAGAGCGCGAAGAGTGCGAAACCTGCTCGCCCTTCCTCATGCGCCAAATCACCGCCATCAAACCGAAGATCATCGTTGCACTCGGCGCAACCGCCGCCAAAACCCTGCTCGCCATGAATTCCTCAATGGCCCAACTCCGCGGCCGCTTCTACGATTTCAAACCTGTAGGAGTGAGGAGCAACGATCCGAACTGGAATGGTTGCCAGTTGGCGGTCACGTATCATCCCGCATTTTTGCTCCGCGACCCGCGCCAAAAAGGCGAAGCCTGGAAAGATTTGCAAATGGTAATGAAGGAATTGGGAATGAAACCGCCGAACCCTGCCACGTAAGGCAAATCGCCATCAGTTCGCGCCGGCAACTACAGCGCTGTAGTCACCCTTGCGCGGCCGAATCCCTTTGCCCACGCCGCTGCCCTCCGCAAGCCGCAGATCATAATCGTTCTGCAGATTCAGCCAGAACTGCGCGGGCAATCCGAAATACTTCCCCAGTCGAATGGCCGTGTCGGCGCGAATGGCCCGCTCTCCCCGCACGACTTCACAAATCTCAGGAAAATTCAGCGCCTTCGCCAGTTCATACCCGCTCACACTCATCGGCTCCATGAACTCGGTCTTAAGAATCTCTCCCGGATGCACCGCAAGTACCTTTCGCCTCTTGCCCATAATCACTCCTCCTTAAGTCTATTCGGAAATACGATAGGATTTCACCAGCCCACCCATGCCCCTCTTCGCCGACGTCGCCCTCCCAGTGCCCCTTGACATGGCGTTCACCTATGCCATCCCTCCCGGCATGGAGCCAGTCGTCGGCGGCCGCGTCCTCGTCCCCTTTCGCCAGCAGCGCATGTCCGGCATCGTCCTCGAACTCCACGACCGCGCCCCGCAAGTAAAAACCAAGAAGGTCATCGAGACCCTCGATCTCTCCCCCGTCCTCGACGACCATCTCCTCAAACTCGGCCAGTGGATCGCCGGCTACTACCTCGCGCCCGTCGGCGAAGTCTTCCGCACCATGCTTCCCCTCTCGGCCGAGTTCAAGCGCACCATCGCCTACCGCATCGCCGAAAAAGGCCACATGGCGCTGCATTTCGCCGCCACAACCGGCTCCCCAGCCCGTTCCCAGCGCCCGCCCGAAGAGCAAATGCTCGAGTTCCGCGTGCTCGACTATCTTGCCGAGCGCGAGGACGCGCCCGTCAATGAATCCAGTCTGCGGAGCGCCACGCGAGTATCCCGCACTCTCCTCGCCGGCATGGTCCGCAAAAAGTGGATCGCGCGCGAAGATGTCTCCGCCGCCCGCGACGCCGCCCGCACAATCAAAGTAGCAGTGCTCTTAAGCGCAGAGCCCGGCGCCCCGACCCCGCCCGAGGAGCCAGAGGTAGGCCCAAGTAGCGCCCGCGTCCCGCCGCCAGTTGCGGAGGCGCGCGGCCGCCGCTCCTCGCCAAAGCTAAACGGAAATCAGCGCACGCTGATCGAATCCCTAGCCGCCGCCGGCGGCCGTGTCCCGGTCGAAGACCTCCGCGCCCTCGACATCCCACGCACCACGCTCTCCACGCTCGTCCGCCGCGGCCTCGTCGAACTAGTCGACGAGCCCGAGAACCGCACCACCCCAATCCTCAAGTCCCGCCGCTCTCCAGTCGAATTCGAATTCAGCCCCGCCCAGCAGCAGGCCCTCGCCAAAATTCTCGAAGCCACTGCGGCCGCGCAATTTTCCGGCATGCTCCTGCACGGCGTAACCGGCTCCGGCAAAACCGCGGTCTACCTCGCCGCCATGCGCGCCGTGCTCGAGCGCGGTCGCTCCTCCATCCTGCTCGTCCCGGAAATCGGCCTCACCCCCGCCATGGCCGCCGACCTCATCCAAGTTTTCGGTGACGAGGTCGCCATCCTCCACTCCGGCCTCTCCGACGACGAGCGCGCAGAGCAGTGGCATCGCATCAGGCGCCAGGAGGCCCGCGTCGTCGTCGGCACGCGTTCCGCCGTCTTCGCACCCGTCACCGATCTCGCGCTCCTCATCGTCGACGAGGAGCAGGACGCCTCCTACAAACAGGAAGAGACGCCCCGCTACCACGCGCGCGACGTCGCCGTGATGCGCGCAAAAATGGCGGGCGCCGTCGTCGTTCTCGGCTCCGCCACACCCTCGCTCGAGTCGTATTACAACGCCAAAAAACACCGCTACGCGCTCCTCGAACTCCCCGACCGCGTCGAGCAGCGCCCGCTCCCTGAAGTCGAAATCATCGACATGCGCCAGGAATTTCAGGATACCGGCAAGGAGCAGGTCATCTCGCGCAAGCTAACCGAGGAAATTCGCGACCGCCTCGCCAAAAAAGAGCAGGTCATGGTGCTCCTCAACCGCCGCGGATATTCCCCCGTCGCCCTCTGCCGTGCCTGCGGTCAGGCTCTCCAATGCAAAAATTGCGCCGTCTCCATGACCCACCACAAGCGCGAACACAAAATGGAATGCCACTATTGCGGCTTCATCGCGCCCGTGCCGAAAAAATGCGCGGAGTGCGGCAGCGAATACGTTTATTTTGTCGGCACCGGTTCTGAAAAGCTGGAAGAGTTGCTGCACGGCCTGTTTCCGCAGGCGCGCATCGGCCGCCTCGATCGCGATACCGTCCGCGGCCGCGAAGATTTCGAGCGCGCCCTCAACGCCCTCAACGCCGGCGAACTCGACATGCTGGTCGGCACCCAGATGATCGCCAAGGGCCACGACGTTCACGGCGTCACGCTCGTCGGCGTTGTCGGCGGCGACAACGCTTTGAGCCTGCCTGACTTTCGCGCCGCCGAGCGCACGTTTCAGTTACTCACGCAGGTGGCAGGCCGCGCCGGGCGCGGCAATTCGCCCGGTAAAGTTGTGTTGCAAACTTATTTTCCCGATCACTACGCCGTGCAATTTGCCGCCCGCCACGACTTCGCCGGCTTCTACGACAAGGAGCTCCAATTCCGCAGTTGGATGCACTACCCGCCCTACAGCGCCATCGCCAACGTGATCGTCCGCAGCGAGAAACTCGATGAAGCCCTCGCATGGTCCGGCGAACTCGGCCGCTGGTTCGAAAAAACGCGCCACGAAGGCATTCGCGTCCTCGGCCCCGCAGCCGCGCCCATCACCCGCCTCAAGCGCGATTACCGCTATCACTTCATTTTGAAATCGCCGAGCCGCCAGAAGTTGAACGCGCTCCTGCGCGCCATGCTAGCCGAAGCCGCCGCCCGCAAAATCCCCCGCCCGCACATCATCGTCGACGTCGACGCCCTCTGGCTGATGTGAGGCAAAACGCTGGAGAAGAAGAGCCGATCGCTAATAGCCAAAAGCCAGGAGCCAAAAGCTATCTGCGATGTAGCAAATGCCGCACTTCGTGGCCGAAGTCCCGCAGCGCGTCCCGCGCATCGTCCCGCAGTTCCGGCCACACTTCCTTTCCCGAGCTGTGCGTAAACGGCGCGGGAGTAAAACTCAAAACGAGGATCAGCAGTCCGCACCATGCAATCGCCCGCCGCCGTCCCGTCACACTCGGATACCGCGGTACCGTCGGATGTTTCGCCGTAATCCCCAGCAACACCGCCCACAAAAACCACCCAGTCCAGAAGTATTTTCCCAGCGGCACCAGCGCCAGCACCGTCAACGCCGTGACCCAGCGATGCACACGCGGCGAGATGGAATTCACAATGTGTCCGCCATCCAGTTGCCCGGCCGGCAGCAGGTTGAGCGACGTCGCAAACATGCCCACCCACGCGGCTGCCGCAATCGGATGCAGTGAAAGTGTCCCGAGCGGCGCATGCATTCCAAGCGCCCACCGCGCCAGTCGAAAAACCGGCGGAAAGCCGAGCTGAAACTCCGACCCCGCCGATCCCGCAATCGGCCGCGACAACGACAGCCCCACCGCCAGCGCCACGCACGCGGGAATAAATCCCGCAATCGGCCCCGCAATTCCAATATCAAAGAGTGCCGCCCGCGACGGAATCGGACTCTTGATTCGTATAAACGCGCCCAGGGTCCCAATCAAACTCGGAAACGGCACGAAAAACGGCGGCGTCGCATACACGCGATAATGTCGCGCGTAAAGGTAATGCCCCATCTCGTGCGCAAAAAGAATGAACATCAGCGTCAGCGAGAAGGGCAGCCCCAGTAGCAGGTGCCCCGGCTGCTCGAACGCCCACCCCACAGGGAAGAGTGAAATCGTATCGTCGTTCAGCGAGAAGACCGGCTGCCTGTGCAGGTAGTTGAACTCCATGCGCGAGCCGACCACGGTCGTGCTGAACATCGTCAGCACCAAAAACAAAATGTACAGCCACCATCGCGGCCGCGGTCGCTCAATCGTCCACACCTCTTGCCGAGGGGCATCCGATGTCCGGTCCGGGGCGAAAACAGGAAACGTAGGCGTGGGTTCAGACATGAGAAAAACGAGGTCAGAGGTCAGAAGTCAGGTTGCAGAGGCTAACAGCCCTAGGGTTCAAACCTCTGCAATCAGACCTCTGAAATTTGCAATTGCAGCAGCGAACGGCTGCGAAGGTCGCAAGAACGGCTAGTCGATCGACTGCAACTCCTTGCCCGGCTTGAAGCGCACGGCCTTCCCCGGCGGAATCGACACTTCCGCCCCCGTCCGCGGATTGCGCCCGATGCCCGTCTTGCGCGGCCGCACGTTAAACACGCCAAACCCGCGCAGTTCAATGCGGTCGCCCGTCGCCAGCGCCTTCTTCATGCTCTCGAACACCGTCTCCACCGCCAGTTCCGCCTTGGTCTTGGTGATGCCGGTTCGGTTCACCACTTCGTTGATGATATCCAGCTTAATCAAGCGTCGCCCCCGTCTCCCAAGGTTTAGTCGTTCCTCAAGTTATTGATGCTATGGGACATACCTCGCATTGTCAACAGGCGTACCATTCTCGTAATATGGCTGCACCAGCCAACGAATTTGCAATTGGTAATTTGTAATTTGTAATTGCAGACCCGCTTGCCCTTCCTCGGTCTCCAATTCAAATAAAATTGCCAATCACAAATTACCAACTACAAATTTCCAAGGAGTTCCATGAGCATCAAAAGTGACCGCTGGATCCGCCGCATGGCCCAAGAGCACGACATGATTAATCCCTACTCCGAAAAGCAGGTCAGCCAGGGTGTGATTTCCTATGGCGTCTCCAGCTACGGCTACGACCTCCGCGTCTCCGACGAGTTCAAAATTTTCACCAACGTCAACAGCACCATCGTCGACCCCAAGCACTTCGACGAGCGCTCCTTCGTCACCATCACCGCCGACGTTGCCATCATCCCGCCAAATTCCTTCGCCCTCGCGCGCTCTGTCGAGTACTTCAAAATTCCCCGCGACGTGCTCACCGTCTGCGTCGGCAAGTCCACCTATGCCCGCTGCGGCATCATCGTCAACGTCACCCCCTTTGAGCCGGAGTGGGAAGGCTTCGTCACCCTCGAAATCTCCAACACCACCCCGCTCCCCGCAAAGATTTACGCCAATGAAGGCCTCTGCCAGATTCTCTTCTTCCAGTCCGACGAAGTCTGCGAAACCAGCTACAAAGACCGCAAAGGAAAGTATCAGGCGCAGAAGGGAATCGTGCTGCCGAAGCTGTAAGCAGCGTGCCGGTTAAACGATGGAGGGACGGGCGTCCTCGCCCGTCCTCTCGGAGAATTCCGAACATAATTCCCGCAGATCTTATTTTCGCCCCTACGGAACCGAGGTCCCGCCAGCCACCGCCCCATGCCCCCCCAACCACCCGAGCACCCTCCGCTCAAACTCCGCGGGCGCAACTTTGCTCGCTCCGCAGTGCGCTGCCCCCGGCACCTTCCACACCGTTATCGCCGCCGGATTCCTCGCCTGAATCCAATCCGACTGGTACGGCAATACATTCCGATCTTCCAGCCCATGAATCAGCAGAATCGGAGTCTTCACCCCCACCACCGACTCCTCGGGCGCCACCGTTCCCAAATCCACGCCATATCGCAGCCGTACATACAAAATCCCCACCTCCAGCGTCGGCCGAAAAAACGTTCTCCCCAGCCACGGTCCCGCGCCAAACGGCCGCGCAAACCGGTAATACGCCTCCTCCCGAAAGCTCGCCGATGCCGACTCTGCCACTACCGCGCAAAACCGCGGCTCCCGCGGCAAAGCCTCCAGCAGTTCCATCCCTCCCATCGACTCCCCCAGCCCATACACGCACCGCGTCGGCTCTTTCTTCTCCATCCAATCCACCCAGCGCCGAATGTCATCCACCTCGCGCACGCCATACGTCGTCAACCCGCCGCTAGAGCCATGATGCCGCGCATCCGGCATCAGCACCGTATAGCCGCGCTCCACCAGCCACTTCCCAATCGGATAGACTCCCAGCCGGTTGTCGACCACCCCATGCAGCAAAATCACCGAGTCGCCGTTCGCTTGCGGCGGCCGCATATACCACGCGCGCAGCACGGTCCCGTCCGCCGCCGTCAGTTCCACATCCTGAAATTCGATGGAGCGTTCCCGCGCATACGCCGCCGCATTTCGCTCCTCATAAGCCCGAATCGGCGGGCTCTTCGGATGCAGCGAGTACCACCCCAATCCAATCCCGCCGACCACCGTGGCCGTCACGTACGCCGCCGCGAGCGCGGCCAAAACTGCTCCAATCCATGAAAGAGATTTATGCTGCGACATGTGAGGAACTGCCGATTGCCGCGCTGATGAAGGTTTTTCCTGCTCGTCTCAGAATCGAAAAATGCAAAACCAGAAACCCGCCGGCCCAAATCCGCCGGACCGCCGACTCCCGCTACCGCCGAATCTCCCCCTCTTTAAACATGTACTTGATCGCTGGCTTATAGATCATCAGGTTCGGCGCGCCCGTCCGGTTCAGCTTGATGCAGCCCTTGTCGTACCACTCGATATACCCGTGTACTTCTTCCCCGTCGCGCAGGACGATCACCATGGGAGTCTTGGTCTGCATCTGTTTCTGGTAGTAAAAATTTTCCGCGTTCGTCTGCTCCGAAGGGGCCACTTTTTTCGGCGCTGCCGCCGGCCGCTCCCGCCGCTCCCCGGAAACTTGGTTTGTTCCATGGCTCGAATTGTGATTCGTCCCGTGGTTGTTCCCGTGATTATTATGTCCGTGGTCGTTGCGGTTGAGGGATGGGCGAATCAGCTTGCGATTTGCGTAGCCTTCCGTCTCGACAATCTGTTCGGCTGGGACCGGTTCCAGGATTTCTTTCATATGTCACCACCTGCGCACGGGGGCGGCAGAAAAATGCCACAACACGAACCTGTGATTGTGGGTCTTAGGGGAAACTTATGTCGTACGGTACCACACCGAAGTTAGTCTGACAATGATTTGTGTCACCGAGTCCGAATTTCGTAACTCACGTTTCCCGCATCAGCGCGCCGGTTCCAAAGCCGCCGCAAAAGCGTCCAGCGAGAGCGACCGCAGCAGGTTCCGCCGCACCCCCCGTTCCACTTCCGCCAGCCCCTCCGCCGCCCGCTGCATCCACGCAAAATCCGCCGCCTCCGCCAACTTCCCCAGCTCCCCGGCAATATCCCTGTTCCGCACCAGTTGCGCGCTCCCCGATTGCAGAAACATCACGTCCTCCAGCAGCAAATATAAGGTCCGCAGCAGCGCGTCCATCTTCTGTCGCCCCTCCGCGCCCGCGCGAAAACTTTCCGTCATCTTGAACTGTTCGCTGTGCTCGCCGCCCCCCACCGCCGATCGCAGCAGCACCAGCGCCTGACTCCTCGCCGCAATATATCCCTCCAGGTCAAACCTTAGGGCTCGTCCCATCGCCCCCTCGCTCAACCTAGCCACCAGCGCTCGCTGCCCCGCATTCCAATCCGCTCGCGCCACCGCCAGCCGCGCTTCCAGTTCCTCGGTCCCCAGCGCCTTCAAGGTAAAAATCGCCGAGCGCGACCGAATCGTCGGCAGCAGCTCTCCCGCATTCTCCGTCAGCAGAAAAATCGTCGCGAATCCCGGCGGCTCCTCCAGAATTTTCAGCAGCGAATTCGCCGCCTCCTTCATGAACGCCGAACTGGTAAAGATGTATACGCTCTCCCGCGCCTCAGCCGGCCGGTAATAAATCCGTTGGATCACGTGCCGCACCTGGTCGACCTTGATCATCATCTGCGGCGGATCGGGCGGTATCACCAGCACGTCCGGATGCGTCTGCACAAAAATTCGCGTCTCTTTCTTGTCCGTTTCGCGAAGGTTCTCCCGCGCCTCTACCGCCTCCGCGCACCGCTCCTCCAGGTGCAGCGCCTGCCCAATGCGCACGCAGTTCGAGCACCGGCCGCAGAAATCCGGCAGCCCATCCGTCACCGGATCTTTCAGGGAGTCATCCTTTTCCGCCGCGATGTCGAACGCAAAGCTGCCCGTGCCTTCTTCTTTAGCATGGGCCCCCGCTGCCCGTGCCCCCGGCCGCTCCAGGCAATTCATCGCCCGCGCCAGCATCAGTGCGAGCGTGTATTTGCCCGATCCCTGCGCCCCCGCCAAAATCACCGCCTGCGGAAAATGATCCCGCGCGAGCATCTCCCGCAGCCGCCCAACCGCCGATGAATTGCCAACAAAATCCCCAAATCCCATGAAGAATTCCCAAAATCGAGTACCTTGCGTAATTGAGTAATCGGGAAATTTACTTGGGAAATTAATAATTGCGTAAGTGAAAATCACTGCGCATGAAATTCCCGATTTGCTCGATTTTCAAATTACAAATCACCAATTACAAATTCCCGAGACTCCGAACCCTTTTCTTTACCATCTCCATGATCGCCGCATGCGTCTCCTGGGGCGTACCCCGTGCATTCACAATCTGCACTCGCTGCGGCTCGCGCGCCGCAATTGCCAGATACGCGTTCCGCACCCGCCCAAAAAACGCCCGGTTCTCCTGCTCAAATCGGTTTTCGTCTTTCCCGCCTCGTCCCGCCTTGTCCCGGCGGTTGCGCCGACGCGCCCGCTCCACGCTGAACGCCACATCGTTGTCCAGCAGGATCGTTAGGTCCGGTTGCAGCCCATCGCACAGAATCTCGTGCAGCGCCAGCACCGCCTTCGTGCCCAGTTTGCGCCCGCCCCCCTGGTACGCCTCGGTCGAGTCGGTGAACCGGTCGCACAGTACCACCCGCCCCTCCGCCAGCGCCGGCAAAATTACCTGCTGAATATGCTGCGCCCGCGACGCGAACATCAGCGCCATCTCCGTCATCGGCGAAAGCCCCGCCGTCGTCGAATGCAGCAGCACCTCGCGAATCTTCTCGCCCGCCGCCGTCCCACCCGGCTCTCGCGTCACCGTGACCGCAACCCCATGCGCCCGCAACCCGCGCGCCAGTTTGTCGATCTGCGTGCTCTTCCCGCTGCCGTCCAGCCCTTCAAACGTAATGAATTTTCCGCGCGCTGCCACGCTCGAAATCATAGCAGGACGACCCAGCCGTAAGAGTTCAGCGCCGACATACGGCCACATTTCATCCACAAGACGATGTCATCCTGAGCGAAGCGAAGGACCTATGGATTGTTGGGCAGCGCCGGAGACGTTCGTCACGAACGTGAAGTCTGGTATAGCGATTCCGCCGAAGTGGGCATTTTCGTCGACAACGATGAGGATTGTTCGCGCGGCTACAACCCAACCGCTTCCTCTTCCTCCCCCACCTTATCCTCCCGCATAAAACTCAGCACCTCCTGCGCAATCGGCGCGCTCCACACGGGCGCGAACGACAGCCGGTGCAGCGGAGAAGGCCCATGCTCACGCAACGCCGCCAGATGTCGCGGCGTGCTATATCCCTTGTTCGACGCCAGCCCATACACCGGATACACCGGATCCCACGCCGCTACCATCCGGTCCCGCTCCACCTTCGCAATAATCGATGCCGCCGCAATCGACACCGACTGCGCGTCCCCATGAATAATCGCCCGCTGCGGCACCTCGCAATCCAGTTTCATCGCGTCAATCAGCAGATACCCCGCCGCCGGCTTCAACTGCTCCACCGCGCGTAGCATCGCCAGTCGCGACGCATGATAAATATTGATCTGATCAATCCGCGCCGCGTCCACCGCCGCAATCGCCCACGCAATCGCCCGTTCCCGTATCCGCTCCGCCATCGCCTCGCGCCGCTCCGACGGCAACAGTTTCGAATCCCGCAGCCCGCGAATCCGGTCCGCCGGATCGAGGATTACCGCCGCCGCCACCACCGGCCCAAACAGCGACCCGCGCCCCACTTCATCCACGCCCGCCACCAGCGTCGCGCCCTCCGCCCACGCCTCTTTTTCAAACGTGAGTGTGCACCGCAGCGTCTTCAGCAGGCGCAGCTTCGCCGCCGAAAGCGAGATGCCCTCGGCATCAGCGATCTTTGAAATGCGTCCGGATTTGCGTTTAAAATTCGGCACCGATGCTGTCAGCATCTTCGCCGACCACGCGGCAAGAAACAAGCGTGGATTGTGTGGAAAGCGAGTGGCAACAAGAATGGCGCCGGCGTCCTTGGCGACTGTGCGGGGGCGCCTCGCCCCCCGCACCCGCAACGCCTATGCTTTGGTCGTCTCGACTTCTTTCAGGCGCGCCGCCTTGCCCCGCAACTCGCGCAGATAATACAGCTTCGCGCGCCGCACCTTGCCCGACCGCACCACGTCAATTTTGTCGATCACCTTCGAGTCGACGGGAAAAATGCGCTCCACGCCCTGCCCAAAGCTCATCTTCCGCACCGTGAAGCTCGGCTGCGCGCCCCGGCTGCGTGCAATCACCACGCCCTCAAACGCCTGGAGCCGCTCTTTTTCCCCTTCGCGAATCTTCACCTGCACCCGAATCGTGTCTCCCGGCCCGAACTTCGGCAGATCCGTGCGCCGTGTCTTCGCCAGCAATTTTTCAATAATTTGATTCCGCATAACGTTTCCTTCCTGACTTTTCTGAACTCGCTCTTAAATCCGAACTCTCTCTGAATTCCGAATTCGCTATTGAACTCTGAAATTAAACTCTGAAATCTGAACTCTAAACTCTAAACTCGCTTCCCTCACCCTTGACTTCGGCCAGCAATTTCCGGTCTTCCTCGCCGAGGGCCGCGCCCTCCAGCAAATCCGGCCGATTCCGCAGCGTCTTCGCCAGCGCCGTCTTCCGCCGCCACCGCCGAATTTGTTCATGGTTCCCGTTTACCAGCACCTCGGGAACCGCCATTCCGCGAAACTCCGCTGGCCGTGTGTAATGCGGATAATCCAGCAATCCCCCCGACCCGCAAGTCGAACTCGGCACCGAGTCTAGTGGGGCGCGCACCTGCCCTGAGCAAAAGCCGAAGGGGCCCTCGCCCGCGAACGCCGTATCCAGCGCCACTTCCGCTGCCGCCGTAAACGACTCCTGCCTCGTCGACGCCGCATTCCCAACCGCTCCCGGAATCAGCCGCGTCACCGTATCCACGATCACCGCCGCGCCCAGTTCTCCGCCGCTCAGTACGTAATCGCCAATCGAAATCTCGCGGTCCGCCAAGTGCTCGCTGATCCGCTCATCCACGCCCTCATACCGCCCGCAGATCAGCACCATCCGGGCCAGACCCGAAAGTTCCGAAGCCAAAACCTGATCCAGCCGTCGTCCCTGCGCCGAAAGCAAAATCACCGACTGCTTCCCCGCGCCCTGCGCCTGATCCGAGCCTTCCCGTCCCAACCGCCCTTCCCGCGCCGCAATCCCCAGCGAATCCACGCACTCAAAAATCGGTTCCGGCTTCAGCACCATGCCTTCGCCGCCGCCAAACGGACGGTCATCCACGGTCCGGTGCTTGTCTTTCGTAAAATTCCGCAGATCGTGAATCACGATCTCCACCAACCCCGTCTCACGCGCCCTGCGCACAATCCCAAAATCCAGCGGCCCCCGAAAAAAATCAGGAAAGATCGTAAGAATATCGATCTTCATCGTGAGAACCCGTCGATAGTTGTTGGTCGGCAGTCGCTGGGCAAATCTCTCAACCTCTCGCGTGCACTCCAAACGACCAACAACTAACGAGCAACGACTAACGACCGCTCCGCGCATTCACGTCCAGCAATCCCTCCGGCAACCGCATCCGCACCAACTTCCGCGCCACGTCCACCATCATCAGGTACGCTTCCGCAAACGGAATCTCGTACGGCATTTCAGCCGCCGTCTGCTTCAAGCCCCGCACCACCAGCAACGGAGCCTCTCCCGCTCCAAACTCCACAGCCACCACCGGCCCAATCTCGCGCTCGCCATCAAACACCGCGCATCCAATCAGGTCGCTCAAGTACGTCCAGCCCGGCTCCAACGCGGCCCGCTCGCTCAGCGGAACCTGCACTTCGGCGCCCTTCAGCGTCTCTGCTTCGTCAATCGAATCCACGCCCGCAAACTTCAATACCACCCAACTCTTGTGCGGCCATAGATCTTCAATCGCCAACTCGCGCCGCGCACCATCTTTCAGCAGCGCCCACACCCGCATCTGCCGCCCAAACCGTTCCGCCACCGCAGTGTGCAACTCAACCGCAACTTCTCCGCGGCGGCCCTGCGTCTTCACCACCACCGCCAGCGTCACCCACTCGCCTGCGTTCAGCTCCGCTATTCCAGAACCTCCAGCGCATAGCGCCTGTCATTCTTCGTGCCCACCGCGGCCAGCACTGTTCGCAGAGCCCGCGCAATCCTCCCCGACCGCCCAATCACCTTGCCCACCTCGGCTTCGGCCACTTCCAGTTCGATTACCGTCTCGCCGCCGTCTTCATACTCGTCGACAAACACCGCGGCCTTGTCCTCGACCAGCGCCTTCGCAATCAACTCAATCAACCCGCGCGCATTCGCAGCCTCTTCACTCATCTCGCACTCCAAAAATGTTTCGCGCAAACCTAATCAGATTGTTACGAACGCCGCGCCCGATACGCTTGTCATTCCAAGCGCAAGAGTTCCAACTCCCATCACTGGTTGTCATTCCGAGCGTAGCGAGGAATCTTACGCTCCCGAGACGCCGGGTAGCTGATCTTCACCGCGACAAGAGCGGCCCGAAGCCCGCTCAAGTCGCCAATCCGCTCCGAGCCTCCGCCGCAGCCTGAGAATCAGTCGTGAAGAAACCTATGCCATCGGACCCGAGGCCGCCAGCTAAGCAGGCGCCGCTTCCGTCGTCGCCGCCCGTACCGGCAGCTTCAGCAACTTCTCCACCCGCTCCGAGCACTTCGCGCCCTTCGACACCCAATACGTCACCCGCTCCCGCTGAAAATCAACAGTCGCCGGCGTCGTCCGCGGATTATACGTGCCCACTACTTCCACCGGACGCCCATTCCGCGCCCGCTCTTTTTCAATCACAACTACCCGGTAAAACGGCTTTTTGCGCGCACCAAAACGCGCCAGACGGATCATTAGCACTGACTTCGTTTCCTTTTTTCCGGCAGATTCCGCTGTTCTGGATAAGTCCGGCAGCTTTGAGACAAACCATTATTATGCCGGACCTTAGCCGATTGCGCAACGGCTGCCCCCTTACGAGCGCGCCCCTCCTACACGTGTTATCCCGACCGAAGCGAGGCATCTCGCGTTCCCACCGCTAAGGATTGTCATTCCAGCCCGGGGCGAGGAATCCCATGTTCCCATGGTGGATCTCGTTCTTATGCTACGCGCGGGACACATCTCAACCTCACAAGCAGGTCGGTAACTTCATCCCAGCCATCCGCCGCGCAAAGCTAGGCTTCCACATCTGCTTGAACATCGTCCGGGGACATCTCTAACGAGCGTTGACACACTTCTCCTCCGCATGTTGAACCACATTAAAAGTGTCCCCGTGAGACCACATTAGAAGTGTCCCCTTATAGAGTTCCTTCGGCGAGGAGGAACCGCGAGTGGGGAGAACGGGA